>Ga0102595_100056_pt1 | contig 268057 bp, 235 predicted proteins | sample Araplaol_mTSA_r2_2_FD_76864 | JGI IMG/M metagenome (GOLD analysis project Ga0102595, IMG submission 76864) | Arabidopsis root microbial communities from North Carolina, USA - plate scrape MF_Col_mTSA_r2 (SPADES assembly) (version 2) | ecosystem: Host-associated > Plants > Roots > Endosphere... | reverse complement strand
CGGCTTCGAGGGCGAAGGCGGTGAGGCCGGCCGTGGCCAGGCGCTGCAGCCCGGCCGCGTCGAAGGGGTTGAGCATGCCGATGACCACGGTGCCGGGCTTCATGCGCGCGGTCTCGGCATCGCTGGGGGTGCGCACCTTGAGCACCATGTCGGCCCCGAAGGCGCCGGCCGCGTCGGTGATCTCGGCGCCGGCCGCCTGGTAGGCCGCGTCGGTGACGCTGGCTGCAACGCCGGCTCCCGACTGCACGCGAATCGCGTGCCCCGAGGCGACAAGTTTCTTCACCGTCTCGGGTGTCACGGCCACACGGGTTTCGCCGGCCGTCGTCTCGGCAGGCACGCCTATCAGCATAGAGATCTCCTCAGGGCAAGGGCAATACGGAACGCGGGCAGAGCTTACAGCAAGATTACGGCCGCCACTGTCGCCTAAATCTGCACTTCGATTCGCCTCTTGATGACCGTAGTCATTGCACTTGCAGCTACATAAATGCTAGCGGCTGCATGAATTCGGTACGGCCTCCAAGACCCCAGAGTTCTTTCTTCAACTTCGGTGCCTGCCCAAAGCTGGGCGGCGCAGCTGGAGCAAGCCTTTCGCAGGGCACGCAAAAATGACAATCTTTTGCAATTGTCGCCAAATGACGCTAGCTCACAGAAAGTGAGCGATATCGTGCATTTATTGCATTCAATTCGGCCTGCACAAATACGTCGATCGATACACTTCCTACCATCCGACGGCCCACCAGAGACCGGCAACGACGAAGGGGATGGAATGCGTATCGCAGTACTTAATCACGAGTCCGACCAGGCTCTCAGCCATGCGATGGCACGGTTCGGACACGAATGCCACCCCTACACCGAAGGGCGAACGCTGCTGCAGGCCTTGCGCCGGCAAACCTTCGATCTCTTGGTGCTGGGCTGGGGCCTGCCCGATATTGCCGGCCTCGACGTGGTCAAGACGGTACGCAACGAACTCAAGAGCCGCCTTCCGATCCTTTTCGTCGCCGCCCACCGCGAGGAGGCCCACGTGATCGAAGGCCTCAACGCGGGCGCGGACGATTTCATGACCAATCCCGTTCAGGCCAACGAACTGGAGGCCCGGGTGAATGCGTTGCTGCGCCGCTCCTATCCGGCCCAGCACGAGGCGGAGCTGGTGTTCGGCGACTACCACTTCTACCCGCCGTCGCGTGTCCTCAAGGTCAAGGGCTCGAAGGTCGAATTGAAGAATCGCGAGTACGAGCTGGCCTTGTTCCTGTTCCAGAACCTGGGGCGCATGCTCTCGCGCGAGCACCTGCACGAAGCGGTGTGGGGCGTCAGCGTGGAAGCCCTGTCACGCTCGCTGGATACCCACGTGTCCCGCCTGCGCACCAAGCTGGGCCTGCGCCCCGAGAGCGGATTTCTGCTGCTGGCCATCTACGGGCTGGGCTACCGGCTGGAAGCGGTCGAGGCGAACAGGTTGGCCGAGAACCGCTCCTCCTAGCCAAGCCACCAGCGGCAAAGAGCAGAGTGGCGAGGCCCTCGGCCTCGCCGCACGGGCCTGACGGCGGGAATCTCTGGAGCGATACTGTCTCCAATCGCTCTCCCCTCTTGCGACCACAAATGACAATATCCCGCTGGAAACCGAACGTCACCGTGGCCGCGGTGATCGAGCAGGACGGCAAGTTCCTGCTGGTCGAGGAGCACACGGCGCAAGGCCTCAAGCTCAACACGCCCGCAGGGCACCTCGACCCAGGGGAATCGCCGGTCGAGGGCTGCGCGCGCGAGACGCTCGAGGAAACCGCTCACGCCTTCACGCCCACCGCGCTGATCGGCATCTACATGGCGCGATCGAGCCATCGGACCGGCAAGAAGGAAGATGACGTGATCTACATGCGTTTCGCCTTTGCCGGCACCCTCGGCGCGAAAGAAGCCGGACGCGCCCTTGACCATGGCATCGTGCGCACCGTCTGGATGAGCGCCGACGAAATCCGCGCCTGCGTGCCGAGGCACCGCAGCCCGCTGCTGCTCAAATGCGTCGAAGACCACTTGGCGGGGCGGCGCTACCCGCTCGAATTGATCCACGTCCACGACTCGGTGCGCTGACGGCCGCCCGGCACCGGCCTCTAGCGGTCAGACGATGACCCCGCCTCCAAGGCAGCGCTCTCCGTCGTAGAGCACTGCCGATTGCCCTGGCGTGACTGCCCACTGCGGCTCGCCGAAGCGCAGGCTGAAGCCCACTCCGCCATCCGCTCCGTCCCTTTCGTCCATGTTGCAGGCAGCATCGGCCTGCCGGTAGCGCGCCTTGGATCCGTAGTCGCCGCGCGCGGGCGCCTCGCCCGAGACCCAGCTCGCGTCGCCTGCCGCGAGCGTCGTGGACAGCAACCACGGGTGATCGTGCCCCTGCACCACCCACAACGTGTTCTTCTCGACGTCCTTACGCGCGACGAACCACGGCGAATGGTCGCCCGAGCCGCGTTGCGCGCCCTTCTCCTTGACGCCGCCGATGCCCAGCCCCTGTCGCTGGCCCAGCGTGTAGAAGCTCAGGCCCTGGTGCTCGCCCAGCTTGCGGCCGCGGTCGTCCCTGATCGGTCCCGGCTCCTTGGAGATATAGCGGTTGAGGAACTCGCGGAACGGCCGTTCGCCGATGAAGCAGATGCCGGTCGAGTCTTTTTTCTTTGCATTGGGCAGTCCGATTTCCTCCGCGATGCGGCGCACCTCGGTCTTGTGGAGCTCGCCCACGGGAAACAGCGTCTTCGACAGCTGCGCCTGGTTCAGCCGGTGCAGGAAGTAGCTTTGGTCCTTCGACGGGTCGAGCCCCTTGAGCAGCTCATGCTTGCCAGTGGCTTCGTCAAGCCGCACGCGGGCGTAGTGGCCGGTGGCGATCTTCTCGGCCCCCAGCCGCATGGCGTGGTCGAGAAAGGCCTTGAACTTGATCTCGGCGTTGCACAGCACGTCCGGGTTCGGCGTGCGGCCTGCCCTGTACTCGCGCAGGAACTCGGCGAACACGCGGTCCTTGTAGTCGGCCGCGAAGTTGACGTGCTCGATCTCGATGCCCAGCACGTCGGCCACGGCGGCCGCGTCCACGAAGTCGATGTTGGACGAACAGTATTCGCTGTCGTCGTCATCTTCCCAATTCTTCATGAAGATGCCGACCACCTCGTGCCCCTGCTGCTTGAGCAGGTGCGCCGTCACCGCGGAATCGACCCCGCCGCTCAGTCCCACCACGATCCGTTGCTTTGCTGCCATACGCCCACCAATAAGCCCCCGATTGTCCCAGCCTGCGGCCGAGCCCGGCGGCGTGGGGGAATCAGCCCTGGCCGCGCAAGCCAGCCAGCAATTCGTAGGAGCGCAGCCGTGCAGGGTGGTCGAACACCTGCGAGGTGATCATCAGCTCGTCGGCGCCCGTGCGCTCGATGAAGGCCTGCATGGCTTCACGCACCTTGGCGGGCGAGCCCACGGCCGAACAGGAAAGCACCGAGTCGAGCAGCGCGTTCTCCGCCGGTCCGACCTTCTGGCGGTAGTTCTCGACCGGCGGCGGCAGTCGCCCGGGTCGCCCGCTGCGCAGGTTAACGAAAGCCTGCTGCCATGACGTGGCGCGAAATTCGGCCTCCTCGTCGGTGTCTGCCACGAACACGTTGAAGCCCAGCATCACATACGGCTTTTGCAGTTGCGCCGAAGGCTTGAAGGTCTCGCGGTAGATCTGGATCGCCTGCATCAGCTGCTGCGGCGCAAAGTGCGAGGCAAAGGCGTAGGGCAGGCCCAGGTGCGCGGCCAACTGGGCGCCGAAGGTGCTCGAGCCCAGGATCCACACCGGCACTTCGAGCCCCGCGCCTGGCACGGCGCGAACGGGCTGCTGCGGCGTCTTCGACATGAAGTCCATCAGCTCGACCACGTCCTGCGGAAACTGGTCGGCGTCGGATTCGAGATTGCGGCGCAAGGCGCGCGCGGTGCGCTGGTCGGAGCCGGGCGCGCGGCCCAGGCCAAGATCGATGCGCCGCGGGTACAGCGATTCCAGCGTGCCGAACTGCTCGGCAATCACCAGCGGCGAATGGTTGGGCAGCATCACGCCGCCTGCACCGATGCGGATCGTCGACGTGCCCGCGCCGATGTAGGCGAGCAGCACCGCGGTGGCGGCGCTGGCGATACCCGGCATGCCGTGGTGCTCGGCCAGCCAGTAGCGCCGGTAACCCAGCTTCTCCCCGTGCTGCGCGAGAGAGAGCGAGTTGCGGAACGACTGCGCGGCGTCGCTGCCCTCGGTGATTGGCGAAAGGTCGAGGATCGAGAACGGAATCATGGGCCGGATGATCGCGCGATCCGCCGGTCCTTGCTCGTGCAGGCTCTTGCGTGCTCTGCTAGGCGGCGCCCGCTGCGAGCGGCGGGCTTCGCTTGCGCCACTGGCCCAGGTCCGTCTCGATGCGCTCGTCGACGCTACCGCTCCATTGCGCGCCGAAACCGGCCGCCCGCAGCAGCTCGACGATGCGGCGGCCGAGCGCGGCGGTGTTGGCTTCGCGCTGGTCGATCTCTGGGATCATGCCGCCGCTGAACGCCAGGTGCAGTCGGCCCGTGCGCACGGCGGCGTCCAGGTCCTGCGAGTGATAGAAGCAGCAGCCGCGAATGCCGGATGCAAGCCGGCCGGCCGCACGCCATTGTTCGCGTACGTCGTCATGGCCGTCGGACAAGGTGTTGCCGGCGCGGTGCAGCGCAATGACCTTCTCGCTGCGCAGCTGCGCAAACACCGCTTCGAGCCGGTCGTACTCGGTCTGCGCCGGCCATGCGGTTTCGGCATCGCGCTTGGCTGCGCAGGCGCGCATGGCTTCCGTCTTGATCCAGGCGCGGTCTTCGGTGGTGAGCTCGTCCGGATCAAGGTATTCGTCCGTGATCATCCATTCGACGTCTCCGTCGGGATGGAAGCCGCACCACGCCAGATCGTGAATGCGTCGGCGCGTGTCCTCGGGGTCGAGCGTGAGTGGCATGCGGGTTGGGATTCTGCGTGCAGCGGCACATCGTAACGGGCTGTAGCGAAAGACCGGCAACCGCCCGCAGCGATCGCTGGCGGTTTGTAATGCGAAAGCATTTGGCCGCGTGGCAAAACAACCACGGCAGGCGCTGCGGGGTAGCCATGTATGCCCGGCTCCCCTCCACAGTGCGGCGGCCGGTCGGTGGGCGGATAAAAGAAAAAGCCGGCCCTGCGTTCGCAGGGCCGGCTTCTTTCCCGGGCTGGCGCTCAGCGAACGCCGAGGCCGGTCAGGCTTACAGCGGCAGAGCGTCGCCGCGTGCAGCGGCGCGGGCTGCGGCACGGACAGTGGCGCGGTCCACCGTACTGGCGACGATGGGTGCGACGCCGGCCGAAGCGCCTTCAGCGTACGGATCGGCGCTGCGGGCAGCGGCCACGGCTTCGGAACGAACCGCATCGCGGCTGGTGGACGAAACGAACACTTGGGCCGGGCCTGCGTTGGCGCCGGTGGCATACGGGTTGGCGCTGTGCGCGGCAACCACGGCTTGGCCGGCAACGTCGGCACGGCTGGCGGCGGCGGTCAGCGGGTGCACGCCTTCATAGGTTTCAGCGTGGGCGGCGCCGGCAACGGCCATGAGGGCAACAGCAACGGCGGAGAGGATCTTCGAGGCGGTCATTTGGTTTTCCTTCAATTCAGTTCAGTTTTGACTTCGGATGATTTCGAACCGGTCTTGGGTGGGTCACCGTCCCTCTTCTGGGGGGCGGCCACCTCGCTCGGGGCCCTGTTCACCCAGATCGGCTTGGGGGCCGGTCTGTGAAATGAATTGTGCGCCGTCTTCTAAGTAAAAACCCTCATGTCTCGGAACCGCGGCGTTCACGTATTGGAAACAATGGCTCGACGGCAAGGCTGAGCGGGGCTGCCACTCCGCATACTTCGGAAAAAGCCGTCTTGCGCATGGGCTCCGGCTACAGTAGCTGCCCCAAACCGGTCATCCAGCCCCCGGTCGCCGCCGGACGAGGCGAGACGCGGCACACCCAACACAAGGAACATCCGCCATGGGCGCACAGTGGAAAGCAAAGCACAAGGACCTGGCCGCCAACGCCAAGGGCCGCCTGTTCGGAAAACTGGCCAAGGAAATCATGATTGCCGCGCGCAGCGGCGCCGACCCGGCCTCGAACGCCCGGCTGCGGCTGGTGGTGGAGCAGGCGCGCAAGGTCTCGATGCCCAAGGACACCCTGGACCGGGCCATCAAGAAGGGCGCCGGCCTCACCGGCGAGGCGGTGCACTTCGAGCACGTGATCTACGAAGGTTTTGCGCCGCACCAGGTCCCCGTGATGGTCGAATGCCTGACGGACAACGTGAACCGCACGGCGCCTGAAATGCGCGTGCTGTTCCGCAAGGGCCAACTGGGCACGTCGGGCTCGGTGTCATGGGATTTCGACCACGTCGGCATGATCGAGGCCGAGCCCTCGCGCCCGGATGCCGATGCCGAAGTGGCCGCCATCGAGGCGGGCGCGCAAGATTTCGAACCGGCCGCCGAAGGTGGCGCCACCGTATTCCTGACCGACCCCACCGACCTCGACCTCGTGAGCCGTGCGCTGCCGGCGCAGGGATTCACGGTGCTGTCGGCCAAGCTGGGCTACAAGCCAAAGAACCCGGTCGATCCGGCCAGCCTGAGCGCGGAGCACCTGGAAGAAGTCGAGGTCTTCCTGGCTGCCATCGATGCGAACGACGACGTGCAGAACGTATTCGTGGGGCTCGCGGGCTGAGCCTGCGACCCGCCTCAAGCCAACGCGGCCCGTCCCTCGCCCTCGCGCCTGAGCGGCAACCACAGCGTGAACAGCGTGCCCGCCGGGCCCGAACGCCACGACACCGTGCCGCCGACGGCCTGCGCCCGGCGCAACTGGTTCTGCATGCCTCGTCCGCCCGCCTCGGCCATGGCCTTGTCTACATCGAAGCCGTGGCCGTTGTCCTCGATCGTCACCCGCACGCCTGAGGCCTCGGCCGCGGTGCCGATCCGGATCTCGGTGGCGCGCGTATGGCGCAGCACGTTGGCGATGCTCTCCTGGGCGATGCGCAGGATGTGCAGCGCACTGGTGGGGTCGAGCCAGTCCAGTGCCGGAACCTCCTTCACGTTCCATTGCAACGCGACGCCCGAACTCTCGAGCCGCGGCCCGAGCCGGTAGCGCAGCGTGGCCAGCAGCAGCAACAGGTCGTCCTCGAGCGGCTCCATCGAATCGATGGTCAGCTTCAGGTCGTCAAGGCAACTCTTGAGCAGCTGCGAAACCCTGTCGTCGCTCATGCCGCCGCCCTCCACAGAGCGGATGGCGCTGATCAGCGAAGAACCGAGCCCGTCGTGCATGTCCTGCATCAGGCGCTGCCGCTCGCCGCTGATGGTCTGCAGCCGTTCGACTTCGCGCAGCCGCTCGTGGCTGAATTCGAGCTCGGCCTCGCGGGCCCGCAGGCGCTCGGCCAAGCCGGCGTTGACGCGCTCGACCTCGGCGATGGCGCTGACGTAACGGCGGTACATCAGCACCCCGAAGACGCTGAACGTCACTGCGTTGGTGTAGGCGCCCAGGTACCAGCCCTCGGGGCTGATGAAGTTGTTCTGCAGCAGCCAGTCGGACAGGCCCAGCAGCACGCACAGGCCGATGCCCACGGCCACCAGCCGCCCTTCGCCAGAGCGGCGCCATGCGCTCACGCCCCCCACCAGCCCCACGGCCACGCCCATCGTCGCCGCGCCGAGATAGATCAGCGGCGTCACTTGCGGCGTGTTCTTCCATATGGCGAGCCCCGGGAGCGTCAGCACGCCGATCAGCGCGGTCCACGTCACCACCGACACCGTCAGCCCCTTGAGCGGACGGCCATGCAGCTGGCGCAGCGCAAAGTGCACCACCGCCACCAGCCAGAACAGCGAGTTGACCGTGAGCCAGGCGAACCAGTCGTTGGCGACCGGAACGCCCACGTAAAAATGCAGCCCCCGAAGGAAGGACGTGGTCGCCAGGTTGAAGAAGAGCAGGTAGCCGGTCTCGTGGCTGCGCCGGAACCACACGAAAAGCGAGAACACGCCCACCGCCATGAAGGCCGCGCTGAGCATGGCCGGCAGCTCCTGCTGCAACCACTGCCGCATCCGATAGCGGCCTTCGAGCGCTTCTGCAGGCCCCAGCCACAGCGACGAGACGGCCACCTGCGCGCCTCGCGTGTGCTCGATCCGAAGAAGGATTTCCTGCAGCGGCGCACCGTCGGGCGTCTTGCCCAGCAAAACCCACAGCGGCGTGCGGGTGCTGTTCCACAGGGGGCCATGCACCTGCGCTCGATGGACCAGCCGCCCATTGGCATACACGGCCACGGTGCCGTCGGTCTTGACCCGCGCGCCATACAGCGCCAGCGGCGCGTCGGTGGCGGGCAGGTCCTGCGTGGAAAGGCGCAGCCAGGTGATGCGGGTCGGACCCGCGGAGCCGCTGCTGCCCGCCTGGCGCAGCAGGGCAATGGGCGGGGCCAGCGGCAGATCGGCGGTTTGCCAGTTGGCCGGCAAGGCGTCGCTCCGGACGGCGACCGGCAGTTCGCGAAAGCCCGGCGCGTCTTCCACCTGCCAGTCGGCCTTCACCATGTGAATGGTCGCGGAGGCCTCCCCCGCATGACGGGCCGCGAAGAAGACCACCATGCTCACGAGCAGCGCCACGGAGACAAGCAGCACGCCGCCCGCCCACAACGAGGGCAGCCGGTACATGGAGAAGTGGCGCGCGAACGGGAAGCTCATCGGCGCGCGGCCTGGATCCCGTTCAGGACAGCGCCGCCCGACGCAGGAATCCTCCCGGCGCGCCGCAAGGCTGAAGCAGCGATGAGAAAGCTCCAGCCACCCGGCGGTTCAACTCAGAACGGAATGTCGTCGTCCATGTCGTCGAAGCCCGACGACGATTTGGCCGGAGCCTGGCGCGGTGCGGCCGCGGGAGCACGGGGTGCCGCCGCAGGCGCACGGGGAGCGTAGCCACCGCCACCGCCGCCGCCCGCGCCTTGCGAGTAACCACCGCCACCACCGCCGCCTTGCGAATAGCCGCCGTCGTCCTCCGGACCGCCCGAGGGGCCGCCCTGCCCTTGGCGGCTGCCCAGCATCTGCATCTGGTCGGCGCGGATCTCGGTGGTGTACTTTTCGATGCCGTCCTTGTCGGTCCACTTGCGCGTGCGCAGGCTGCCCTCGACATACACCTGCGAGCCCTTGCGCAGGTACTGGCCGGCGATCTCGGCCAGGCGGCCGTTGAAAACGATGCGGTGCCATTCGGTGGCTTCGCGCATTTCGCCGCTTTGCTTGTCCTTCCAGCGATCGGTGGTGGCCACGGTGACGTTTGCGACCTGGTCGCCGCTTGGGAAGGTACGCATTTCGGGATCGCGACCCAAGTTGCCCACGACGATGACTTTATTGACCGATGCCATATGCACTGCCCCTGATAAGTAGATGAAGGAGGAGGTTGAAAGTAACCTTCGATTGTGCCCCAAGGCGACCGCTCGCGACCCCGCCGGATGCCAGAATGGGCCTTCCGCATGAATAGAGAACCAGACTTTTTCGAGCATCTGCGCGCAGAACTGCGCGGCGGCCGCGTCTGGCTCGACCGGGCCATCGTGCTCGGCTATGCCGTCGCGGCCGGGCTCTTCGTGGTGGGATTCACGTTTGCCAGCGACTGGGTGTTCGGGCAGTTTCACCGCTTCTACCGGGCCTGGCCCTGGGCGGTGCTGCTGACGACGCCGCTCATCACCGCGGCCATCGTTTGGTTCACGCTGCGCTTCTTTCCCGGTGCGGGCGGCTCGGGCATTCCACAGATCAAGGCGGCGCTGCATCCGGCGCTGCCGGAGGAGCGGCGCTTCGTCTTCGCGTCGCTCCGGCTGACGGTCGCCAAAATTGGGCTGGGCGTCGCGGGCTTCGCAGCCGGCCTGTCGATCGGACGCGAAGGGCCTTCCGTCCAGGTGGCGGCCGGCGTGATGCAGCATGCGCGGCGGTGGCTGTCGCCCAACACCACCATCGATTCCCGCGCGCTGCTGGTGGCGGGCGGCGCGGCCGGGATTGCGGCGGCCTTTAATGCGCCGCTGGCCGGCGTCGTGTTCGCCATCGAGGAACTGTCGGGGCGGCTCGAAGCGCGCTCTAGCGGGCTGATCATCACGGCCATCGTGCTGGCCGGCCTGGTGGCGGTTTCGGCCTTCGGCAACCTGAGCTACTTCGGTGTGATCCGCGTGCCCCGGCTGGGCTGGGACGCCCTGGGGCCGGGCCTGCTGGTCACGCTGCTGAGCGGCGCGGCCGGCGGACTGTTCGCGCGGCTCCTGATCGCTTCGCTCACCGGCGGGGCCGGGCGCTTCAACCAATGGCGCGCGCGTTATCCGGTGCGGTTTGCCGCCTGCGGCGGGCTGGCGGTGGCGGTGATCGGACTCGTCACCGGCGGCATCACCTTTGGCGCCGGTTCCGAAGCCGTCAAGCAGATGCTGCAAGGCCACGACGAGCTGACGCCGCTCTACACCGCGCTCAAGTTCATCGCCACGTGGCTCACCGCCTGGTGCGGCGTGCCGGGCGGGATCTTCGCGCCTTCGTTGTCCATCGGCGCGGGCATCGGCGATGCGGTGGCCGGGCTGACCGGCAGCGAACTCGGGCCGGCGCTCATCGCCATGGGCATGGCCGGCTTCCTGGCCGCGGTCACGCAGGCGCCGCTCACCGCGTTCATCATCGTGATGGAAATGGTCGACGGCCACTCGATGGTGCTGAGCCTGATGGCGGCGGCCATGCTGGCCAGCCTGGTTTCCCGCATGATCAGCCGGCCGCTTTACGACACGCTCGCCGAGCACATGGTCGGCCGGGCCATCGGCAGCACCGAGCCGGTGCACCCGGCTCCACCGGAAGCCCCCGCGGAGAAACCGGCACAACCCGCCCCCTCGCCATGAAATGGCGGGCGCACTATCATGCTCGGTTGCCCTCGGACGATCGACCCCTTGAAATCCCCCGCCATTGAAGACCCGGAACGCGACGCCTACCTGGGTGCCGTGCTCGCGCAGCAGCGCATCAGCATCCGCGGTGCGCGCACGCACAACCTGAAGAACGTCGACCTCGACATCCCGCGCAACAAGCTCGTGGTCATCACAGGCCTGTCGGGCTCGGGCAAGTCGAGCCTGGCCTTCGACACGCTGTATGCCGAAGGGCAGCGGCGCTACGTGGAGAGCCTGTCGGCCTATGCGCGGCAGTTTTTGCAGCTCATGGACAAGCCAGACGTCGATGTGATCGAGGGCCTGTCACCCGCCATCAGCATCGAGCAGAAGGCCACCAGCCACAACCCGCGCTCCACCGTGGGAACGGTGACCGAGATCCACGACTACCTGCGCCTGCTCTATGCGCGCGCCGGCACACCCTACTGCCCCGAGCACCACCTGCCGCTGCAGGCGCAGACCGTGTCGCAGATGGTCGATGCCACGCTGGCCATTCCCGATGAGCCGCGCCTGATGATCCTGGCCCCCGTGGCGCGCGAGAAGAAGGGCGAGTTTCTGGAGCTCTTCGCGGAGATGCAGGCCGCCGGCTACGTGCGCTTTCGCGTCGACGGCCAGACCTACGAATACAACGACCTGCCCAAGCTCAAGAAGACCGAGAAGCACGACATCGACGTGGTGATCGACCGGCTGCGCGCGCGCCCCGACATGCAGCAGCGCCTGGCCGAGAGCTTCGAAGCCGCGCTGCGCCTGGCCGAAGGCCGTGCCATCGCGCTCGAGCTGGGCGCCGAAGGTGCGGCCGACAAGGAGCACCTGTTCAACGCCAAGTTCGCCTGCCCGATCTGCCACTACTCGCTGTCGGAGCTGGAGCCGCGCCTTTTCTCGTTCAACTCGCCCGTGGGCGCCTGCCCGAGCTGCGACGGCCTCGGCCACCGCGAAGTGTTCGACCCGGCGCGCGTGGTCGCCTTTCCATCGCTCTCGCTGGCCAGTGGTGCCATCAAGGGCTGGGACCGCCGCAACGGCTACTACTTCAGCATGATCGAGAGCGTCGCGAAGCACTACAAGTTCGACGTCGACGCGCCCTTTGAATCCTTGCCCGCCTCGGTGCAGCAGGTGCTGCTGCACGGTTCGGCGGCCGAAGAGATCAAGTTCAACTACACCATGGAGTCGGGCAACTTCGCGGGCAAGAAGCTCACGAAGAAGCACCCCTTCGAAGGCATCATCCCGAACATGGCGCGGCGCTACCGGGAGACCGATTCGGTGATGGTGCGCGAAGACCTTGCGCGCTTTCGCAACCTGCAGCCGTGTCCCGACTGCGGCGGTTCGCGCCTCAGGCCCGAGGCGCGCAACGTGTTCCTGGTGGACGAATCGGCTCGTCCTGCCAACGGTGGCGAGCCTCCACGCATGGCGATCTTCGAACTCAGCCACCTCACCTTGCGCGATTCGCTCGCCTGGTTCCAGACGCTCAAGCTGCGCGGTGCCAAGGCCGACATCGCTGACAAGGTGGTGCGCGAGATCGGCCTCAGGCTCAAGTTCCTGAACGACGTAGGCCTCAACTACCTGAGCCTGGACCGCAGCGCCGAGACGCTTTCTGGCGGCGAGGCGCAGCGCATTCGCCTGGCCTCGCAAATCGGCTCCGGTCTCACGGGCGTGATGTACGTGCTCGACGAGCCCAGCATCGGCCTGCACCAGCGCGACAACGACCGTCTCATCGGCACGCTGAAGCACCTGCGCGACATCGGCAACAGCGTGATCGTGGTCGAGCACGACGAGGACATGATCCATGCGGCCGACCACGTGATCGACATGGGGCCCGGCGCGGGCATCCACGGCGGACGTGTGATGGCGCAGGGGAGCTATGCCCAGGTGGCGGCCAACCCGGATTCGCTGACCGGCCAGTACCTCTCGGGCGCCAAGAAGATCGATGTGCCCAAGCACCGCACCGCGTGGTTGCCGGTCGTGAAGAAGCCTGCCTTCAACGAAGGCAAGAAGGCCTCGCGCTTTCCGCCGAGCCCCGCGGCTGAACGGCGCGCCGCGCGCGAAGCGGCGCACCTGGCCTCGCAGACCGACCTGCAGGAGATCCGCGTAGTGGGCGCCACCGGCAACAACCTGAAGAACGTGAGCGTGGCCTTCCCGGTGGGCCTCCTGACGTGCGTCACAGGTGTCTCGGGTTCGGGCAAGTCGACGCTGGTGAACGACACGCTCTACACCGCCGTGGCGCGCACGCTCTACCGCGCCCATGAGGAACCGGCCGCGCACGAATCGGTCGAGGGCATCGAGTATTTCGACAAGGTCATCAACGTCGACCAGAGCCCCATCGGCCGCACGCCGCGCAGCAACCCGGCCACCTACACGGGCCTGTTCACGCCGATCCGCGAGCTGATGGCAGAAACCAACACCGCGCGCGAGCGCGGCTACGGCCCGGGCCGCTTCAGCTTCAACGTGGCGGGCGGGCGCTGCGAGGCCTGCCAGGGCGACGGCGTGGTGAAGGTCGAGATGCACTTTTTGCCGGACGTGTACGTACCCTGCGAGGTGTGCCACGGCCAGCGCTACAACCGCGAGACGCTCGAGGTTCAATACAAGGGCAAGAACATCGCGCAGATCCTCGAGATGACGGTCGAGACCGCGCACGAATTTTTGAAGGCCGTGCCCACCATCGAGCGCAAGCTGCGCACGCTGCTCGACGTGGGCCTGTCCTACATCAAGCTCGGCCAGTCGGCCACCACGCTCTCGGGCGGCGAAGCGCAGCGCGTGAAGCTCGCGCTGGAGCTCAGCAAGCGCGACACCGGCCGCACGCTGTACATCCTCGACGAGCCGACCACGGGCCTGCACTTTGCCGACATCGAGCTGCTGCTGAAGGTGCTGCATCAGCTGCGCGACGCGGGCAACACCATCGTCGTGATCGAGCACAACCTGGACGTCATCAAGACGGCTGACTGGCTCATCGACATGGGGCCCGAAGGCGGCGCTGGCGGCGGCATGGTGGTGGGGGAAGGCACGCCCGAAGACATCGCCGCCAACGAAGCGAGCCACACGGGGCGTTACCTCAAGCGGTTGTTGCCGAACTGAGAGCCGATTGAGCGGCAGGGCTCAATCGTTGAGATCGCTCAATAGTCCGCGCTGTCCGTTGTCAAACCAGGCTGAATCGAAACCATCGGCCAGCAAGATGGATTTCACACTGCTGATACCTGCCTTGTTCAGCCGGTCCAGGTACTTCACCAGAGTTTGGGCATCCTCTGTGAGGATATGCGTCAACGATTCGCAGATTGCCTGGGCGATCAGCTTGATGTCGTCCTTGACCGCGCTGCGATCGTCGCCAGCATCCCGCTTTATATCCCGCATCAACAAGCCAGCCTGCATGGCGTGATCGATGTTGAACGGCAGCACTTCGAAATTGCGCAATGGCAGATCGGTCACGGCCTGCTTGACCTGAAATTCCGAAGCCGCGACGGCCGAAAGGTACAGCGGCACACCGCGCTTCAAGGCCTCGCGAAGATAGCTGACCGCGACGCCGTGGTGAGCGCGTGCCGGATCGGCCAACGAGATCAGATAGCTCGTATCAAGCAGGATCGCGCTCACTCCTTGCTTCCCCGAAGCTCGTCGACCCAGGTGCCCGCGTCGGGCACATCTCTCCATGCCTTGACCCCGCGTTGGGTGAGGCGATCAAGAGCCTTTTCGTCGAACCGGCTTTCGTGCTCGACAAATTCAAGCAGCCGAGCACCCCGGTATTCGCGCGTCACCACGTTGTATTCGGCAACGATTCGGATCATCGCGGGCTTGTACAGGCGATTGGTCTTTTCGTCCCGGAGCATTTCACGCGCCGCCTCAACAAGGAGCGCCTTGCCGTCAGGCAGGCGAATGTGGGCATTCGGCTTGCTGTGCCCGCCCATGTCTTCGATCTCGCCACGCACATACCGCTCCACACGAACCCATTGATCTGCATCGTCGGCATGAAAGTCGGACGCGGCGCTGACGACAATCGCCGCTGGCAGAAAATTGGACTCGATGCTCACCCGCCACTGACGCCCACAACGTGCGTTTTTCTGCCACCTCTCGATGACGGCGCGCCGCTTCAAACTCACGCCGTCCATCTGCTGATCGTTGGCAAGCTTTCGCAAGTCGCTCAACAAGACCGGATTGGCAGTGGGTGCTGTCCGGATACCCAGCGACCCATTCACGACAGAGACATCCAGCGCATTTGTATCGACGTCGTTGCTGTCGCCACGCAAAAACTCATCCACGTCCTTAGCAAAGGCACGCAGCACAGACAGCGGCACTCTGTCGGGCGAGATTTCGTATCCCGCCGACTCGTCGTGCAAAGCAATCAACAACTCTTGCGCTTCCATAGGGGGCATTCTAGGCGTGCAAGCCGTTTTTTGTAGGGCCACGAAAAGCTCACACTCCCCACGCGTCTGCACGAACGCGCAAGCCGCGCCACAATCGCGGCTCATGCCTTCCTTCACCCCGCGCCAGTTCGTCCTGCTCGTTCTATTGACCCTTGCGTGGGGTCTCAACTGGCCCGTGATGAAACTCGGCGTGGCGGACTATCCGCCGCTGGCCTTCCGTGCCCTCTCCATCTGGCTCGGCGTGCCTGTGCTGGGCCTTGCGCTGGTGGTCATGAAGGTGCCGTTCCGCGTGCCGCGAAGCGCATGGCCAGAGCTGGTGTGGCTGGGCGCCACCAACATGTTCATCTGGCACGCCTGCATCATCCTTGCGGTGAAGGCGCTGTCGGGCGGGCGCACGGCCATCCTGGGCTACACCATGCCGGTGTTCTCCGCGATCATTGGCGCCGTACTGTTCTCGGCCGTGCTCACGCGGCGCTCGTGGATTGGCGTGGGCGCTTGCGCCATTGGAGTCGGGTTGCTGTTGTGGCACGAACTCACCGACCTCGCGGGCCGGCCCGGCTACGTGGCGCTCGCATTGGTGGCGGCCGCGACATGGGCGCTCGGCACGCAGCTGCTGCGGCACACGCGCATCGGCCTCGCGACGCTCACGCTCTCATTCTGGATGACAGCGATGACAGCCGTGGTGATGACGGTGCTCTCGCTGCTGTTCGAGCGCAGCCAGTGGCGCTGGCCGGGATCGGTGACCTGGGCTTCGATCCTATACAACGGCGTGCTGATCTTCGGCTTTGCGCACGCTGCGTGGTTCTACCTGGCGCGCGGCCTTCCGCCGGTGGCCTCGACCTTGAGCGTGATGTTCATTCCGGTGCTCGGCGTGTTCAGCGGCGCGGTGTGGCTCGGCGAAGTGGTGCACTGGCAGGACTGGGTGGCCGTGGCGCTGATGATGGTCGCCATCGCCTCGGTGCTCTGGCCTTCGCGTAGCAGCACCGCCAAGGCCTGACGAAAAGCTCAGGTCGTCGTCTGCACGTGGAGGCGGCTGGTCTTGCAGCGGTGCAGCGCGCGGTAGTGCTCCAGCGGCCGGCCGTTGGCACCATAGGCGATCGATTCGATGCGCAGCAGCGGCTCGGGCTGCGGCAGGTCGAGCAGCCTGCAGGTTTCGGCGTCGGGCAGCACGGCGTCGATCCAGCGTTCGGCGCGCACCAGGCGCAGCCCGTATTGCCGGCGCAGTACGTCATAGAGCGAGCGGTCTTCCAGCCGCGCGCGGTGCAGGCCCGGCGCCAGGTCAGCCGGTACCGCAGTCTCCACCAGCAGGCGCAGTTCGCCATCGACACTGCGCAGGCGCTTGAGGGCCACCACCTGCGTGTCGTCGGCCAGGCCCAGCGATGCGGCCTCGTGCTCCGTCGGCGCGCGCAACTCCTGCGTGAGGATCTGCGTGCGCACCGAGCGGCCCTTGCGCTCCATCTCGTCGGAAAAGCCCAGCACGGTGGAAACGAAATCCTCGTCGCGTTCGCGCGCCGAGACAAAGGCGCCGCGGCCCTTGATCTTGTAGATGAGGTTGTTGCGCACCAGGTCGGCCAGGGCTTCGCGCACCACGATGCGCGAGATGCCGAACTGTTCGCCCAGTTCAGCCTCGGAGGGCAGCTTGGCGCCGATGGGCAGCACACCCTGCAGTATCTGCAAGCGGATCGCATCGCGGAACTGGGCCCACAGCGGCGATTCGGAATTGCGGTCGAGCGCGGTCGACGTGTCGTTGGGACTGTTCACTTTTAAGCTTGGCCGAGGACTGGGCTGGCCATCAATGATGCATCGAAAGAAGGTTGCTCGCTGGCGTGCGCCGGCCGCAGCCGAACGCCGTGCCGGTCCCGCAGCGCGGTGGCGCAGGCGCAGAGTTCGTTGTGAGCGCGCACCGCGTCCCAGCCCAGCGCCTCGGCTGCCACGCCTGCGATCTCGGCCAGCGCGGCATCGGTCACGAGGCCGCGAATGGCGAGCAGCGTGCGGCGGACCACGAGGTCGTCGAGGTGCACCACGCCGGTCTCCAGGCACAGGTAGGAGAGCTCGGCGGCGGAATAGTCCGGCGCATGCTGCAGGGGCACGTCGCCCGAGGCCGCGAGGCGCTGCGCGAGCGGCAATGCCTTGGAGCCGTAGCGGCCCAGCAAGACCAGCGCGCGCGCGCGGCCCATGCCCGAGGCGGCGGTCATCTTCTCGATGAAGCGTTCAACCGCAGGCGCATCGGCCGGTAGTTCCGCGCCGCCGCCGATGGGCAGCAGCTCGGTCGATGCGGTGCGCGACCGGCCCAGCAGTTGCAGCACTTCGTTGGTGGCCTCTTCGGCTAGCGAGCGGAAGGTGGTCCACTTGCCGCCGACGAGGCCGACGATGGCGATGTCCCGCGTGGCGTTCGGCGAATCGACCACCACCGAATGGTCGCGCGAAATCTGGCCTGGCTTGTCGGCATCCGAACGTGCGAGCGGCCGCACGCCGACATAGGTGTAGACCACGTTGGCGCGGCCGAAAGCCATGTTCGGGAACACCTCGCGCAGCACGTCGATCAGGTAGTCGATCTCCGCGGGTTCGGTGACGATCTGGTCCGGGTCTTCCACCGGGATGTCGGTGGAGCCTACCAGCACGCGGCCCAGAAATGGGTAGACGATGCACACGCGCCCATCGACCGCCTCGAAGTAGGCCATGCGGCCGTCGAGCGCATCGCGCAGCGCAGGGTGGTCGAGCACCAGGTGCGAGCCCTTGGTGCCCATCACGCGCGGGCCGGCACCACCGAGCACCGCCGCGCTGCGGTCGAGCCACGCGCCGGTGGCGTTGACCACCGTGTCAGCCGTCACGCGCACGAGCATGCCAGTGATTTCGTCGCGCAGCGTGAGGATGTTGCCGGCGCAGCCCATCACGCGGCAGTAGTTCGCGGCCGCCGAGCGCGGCTGGTCGCGGCAGGCATCGCCGATGAGTTCGAGAATGAGCCATTCAGGATGGCTGATCCACGCATCGAAGAAGGTGGCGGTCCAGCGGATGGCCGCGCGGAACAGGCCGCGGTCGGCGAACGGTACGCGTCCGATGCGGTGCCCGGGCATCACGCGCTGGCGGCGGCCGAGCAGGTCGTAAAGCCGCAGGCCCAGCGCCACGGCCAGCAAGCCACGCGTGCGCTGCGGCGGCGTGCGGCCGAAGAACTTGAGCGCGCTGCTCATCAGGCCGCCGAAGAAGTTGGCAAGCGGCACCACCGTCTTGAGCGGCCGCACAAGGTGCGGCGCATTGCGCAGCAGCAGGTTGCGCTCACGCGTGGCTTCGGCCACCAGCGAGAAGCTGCCGCTCTCCAGGTAACGCAGCCCGCCGTGGATCATGCGCGAGGGCGCGCTGCTGGCGCCGGCGCCAAAGTCGCCCTTGTCGACGATGAGGCAATCGACGCGCTGCAGCGACAGGTCGCGGAACACGCCGACGCCGTTGATACCGGCGCCCACGATCACGGTGGAGAAATGCCGCCCCGCCAACGAGGCAGGACGCACGAAGGGCAATTGCCAGGCGCTCATAGAAAAACCTCCGCGCTGCGCGCTGCGGTGCGAGCGCCTTCGGGCGGCCGGGCGGCGCTCATTTCGCGCCTCCCGCAAGGTGGGTGAATACAGGTGACATGCTGTCGATCAGTTCGTTGAAACCGGCGTTGAAATCCGCATGGGCGCTGGCGTCCCGTGCATCGGGCTCGATCACTTCGCAGGGTGCGAGCAACGGGCTGCCTTGAGCCGCCTCGTCGAGACCTTGCGACATGGCCGCGTAGATCGCGGCGCCTCGCGCACCGGTCTCGTCGTCGGCGCAGCGCTCCACGGGGCGCCCGAGAAAAGACGCCAGCAGGCGCACGAGGCGCGCATCGCTCGCGCCGCCGCCGAGTACCGTCGTCTCGCCAACCGCAAGGCCGGCCGCGGCAAGGCGCGCCGTGTGCCGCGCATGCAGCGCCGCAACGGAATCGACCACGGCACGTGCCATGTCGGCGCGTGTGTGATGGCTCTTGAGGCCCACAAAGCCCGCGGTCACGCCGCCTCCGCCATTGACGAAAGGAAGAAAGCGCAGGCCGCCGGCGCCCAGCGGCACCGTCATGGCCAGGTCGACCACCGCGCGCGAATCGGGCAGTGCGAGCACGCCGGCCAACCAAGCGATATTGGCCATCGAGGACGGGCTGTTCTCCATGTAGAGCCGCTCGTTGGTGCGGCCGAAATTCACGATGGCTGCGACGGCAGGCTTGGGCTCCAGCACCGGCCCGACCACGGCGTTGACGCACCAGGTGCCGAACACCGATACCGCGCGGCCGCGCGCTTCCGCGCCGATCGCCGTCATCGAAGCGAGCAGGTCGATGGCGCCCATCGCCACCGGAATGCCCGCCGGCAATCCGCACAGCGCCGCCTCCGAAGGCCGCCGTTTTCCGATGACGGTGCCGCTCGGCACGATGGGGCCGAAGGCATGTGCGCCAAGCTCCGCAATGCCCGATGCGTCGAAGGCCGCCTGCGACCAGTTGCCGGTGGCGAGCGACACCAGACCGGCGGTGCTTGCATCGCTCGCGTCGGTGGCAATTTCGCCGGTGAGCAGAAAGCCGAGGTAGTCCTTGGCGAACAGCAGGCGGCGCAGCTCGCCGCGCTGCACGGCGTCCGCGCCCAGCAACTCGGCGGCAATCACCGTCGGCTGCCCGGGCCAGGGGCTGCAGCCCACCTCTTCGAACAACTGCGCACCGTGGCTTGCCGCCAGAGAGCGCGCACGGGCATCGGCGCGCTGGTCGGTGGAGGCGACGGCGCGCCCGCCAAGGAGCTGGCCGTTGGCGTCGAGCGCATAGAGGCCGGCGCCGTGGCCGGTGCAGGCCATGGCGCGAACCTCGGCCGTGCGAGGGCCAAGCTGTTCGGCAACGTCGCGCAGCACGTGCGTCAACGCAGCGCGGATGGCGAGCGCGCCCACCTCGCAGCCGCCGCCGGCCAGCCGGTCGTGCGGCAGGGGCATGCGAGACAACGCAACGGTGCGGCCGCTCGCAGCTTCGAGGGCCAGCGCCTTCAGGCTGCTCGACCCCATGTCGACGCCGATCAATATGTTTGGCTTCATGTCATAACAGCTTCTGCGACTTGAAAGCGGCTTGCCAGTAGCGTTTCCCCTAGTTATCGCGGCAAACAACCCGCCATTACATTCTACCTGTCATAACAACTGTCGTGACAACAAGGTCCCAAAGATCTGCTCTCCAAAGGCAGGTCGCAAGCTCTGCCAGTCAACGCGAGGAGACACAAGATGAGGCGAAATTTCCTGAAGTCCGCTGCGGCCGCCGGTATCGGCCTGGCCGGCACCAGCGCATTTGCGCAGTCCGCACCCACGGCCGCCGCCACCGGATTGCGCGGCAACGCCAGCGACGTGTACGTGATGAACGTGATGGTGTCGGGCGTCGAATACTGGTTTCCGGTCTACGAAATGATGAAGCAGCTCGGCCGCACGCTGGGCGTGCGCACGCGCTACACCGGCACGCCCGAGTACGACGTGAACAAGCAGCTGGCCTCGTTCGAGCAGGAACTGGCGCGCAAGCCCGCGGGCATCCTGCTGCACCCGATGAACCCCGACCCGTTCATCGAGCCGATCAACCGGGCGGTGGCCATGGGCATCCCGGTCGTGACCTTCGCGGCCGATTCGCCCAACTCCAAGCGCGCCTCCTTCGTCACCTCGGATAACGACCGCGAAGGCACGCAGGCAGCGGACGCGATTGCCGCGGCGCTGGGCGGCAAGGGCGAATACGCGGTGCTCGAGAACCCTGGCCAAGACAACCACGACCGCCGCATCGCGGCCTTCGTCAACCGCATGAAGACCAAGCACGCGGGCATGAAGCTCGTCGGCCGCGCTGCCAGCAACCAGGACCCGAGCAAGGCCTACCAGGCGGTGCTGAGCCTGGCGCAGGCCAACCCGAACCTGGGTGCGCTGTTCATGCCCGAAGCCAACTCGGCGTTGGGCGCGACGCAGGCCAAGATCGAATCGAAGAAGAACATCCGCGTGATGTGCTGCGACGTGAACGCCAAGATCCTCGACATGATCAAGGCCGGCGACGTGTTCGGCGCCATCAACCCGAACCAGGGCATGCAGGGCTACATGGGCATGATGATGCTGTTCCTGGCCAAGAACCCCTCGCTCATCGACCCGATGAACGATGCCAAGCGCAACGGCACCAATCCGATGTCGGTGCCGTTCCTGGACAACGGGCTGTCGGTGGTCAGCAAGGCCAACGCCGACGACTTCTACTGGGACAAGTACCTCGCGCGCCGCGGCACCAAGGGAATCGGCGAATGAGCGCAGCGCCGGGCCGCCCCAAGCAAGCTCGCACCGCAGCGCATAGCGCGGAGGTTGTCGAGTGACCACGCTGCTCGAACTGCGCGACATCAGCAAGCGCTTCGGCGCTTCGCGCGCGCTCTCGGGCGTGGACTTCTCGCTCTTCGCGGGCGAGATCCACGCCCTGTGCGGCGAGAACGGCGCGGGCAAGTCGACGCTGATGAACATCATCGACGGCATCCACCGGCCCGACGAAGGCGACATCCTTCTCAACGGAGAGAAGGTGGCCATCGACGGCCCGGCGCACGCCATGCGCCTGGGCATCGGCCTGGTGCACCAGGAGATCGCGCTGTGCGCCGACGCCACCGTGGCCGAGAACATCTTCATGCCCGAGATCAACGCGGGCAAGCAGGCATGGATGAACTACGCCAGCCTGAATGCGCGCGCGGCCGAAGTGCTGGCGAGGCTCGGGCACGACATAGACCCTGCCGCGCCCGTGAGCGAACTCAGCATTTCAAGCCAGCAGCTGGTGGAGATTGCCAAGGCGCTCACGCTGGACTGCAAGGTGCTGATCCTCGACGAGCCCACGGCCGCACTCACCGACAACGAATCGGCCGCGCTCTTCCGCGTGCTGCACGACCTGAAGGCGCAGGGCATCGGCATCATCTACATCAGCCACCGCATGGCTGAAATATTCACGCACTGCGACCGCGTCACCGTGCTGCGCGACGGGCGCAACGTACATTGCGGGCCGCTGGCCGGCATGTCCGCCGACGAGCTGGTCCGCCGCATGGTGGGGCGCGAGCTCGGCAACTACTATCCGGCCAAGCAGGCGGTCGCTGAACCCTCCGGCCCGGTGCTCGAGGTGAGCGACATCGCCGATGGCGAACGCGTGCACGGCATCTCCTTTGCGCTGAAGCGCGGCGAGATCCTCGGGATTGCCGGACTCATGGGCGCCGGCCGCAGCGAACTGGCCGAGACCATATGCGGCCTGCGCACCGCCACGCGCGGCACGGTGCACCTGCACGCCAAGGCACTTTCCATCCGCAAGTACAGCGACGCGCTGCGCGAAGGCGTCGCCTATCTCAGCGAAGACCGCAAGGCCGCGGGCGTGTACCTCGACCTTCCGATTGCGCAGAACATCTCCTCGATGGCGCTGCGGCGCGTGAGTTCCGCGTGGGGCCTGCTGCAGCGCTCGGCCGAACACCGCCTGGCGCGCGAGCTGGGTGCCAAGCTCGGCCTCAAGTCGGACGGCGTGGCCATCGAAGTGTCGAGCCTGTCGGGAGGCAACCAGCAGAAGGTGGCCATCGCCAAGCTGCTGGCCACCAACCCGTCGGTGCTGCTGATGGACGAGCCCACGCGTGGCGTGGACGTGGGCGCGAAGTCCGAGATCCATCACATTCTGCGCGAACTCGCTAACCAGGGCGTGGGCGTGATCGTGATCTCTTCGGAGCTGCCCGAAATCATCGGCCTGTGCGACCGGGCGCTGGTGATCCGCGACGGACGGCTGGCCGGCGAATTGAATTCCAACGAAATGACGGAGGAAGCCCTGCTGCGGCTCGCCTCCGGACTCTGCGAACAGGAAACAGCATGAACTACCCGGCACAACTCGATGCGGGCCTTCCCTCTCGGCCCTCAGGCGGCGGCCCCGTGAAGCCCGCCAACAAGCTCACGAGCATGCGGGAAGCCGGGCTCCTTCTCATCATCGCCGTGCTGTGCGTGGCGATGAGCTTCGCGTCGCCCTACTTCCTCACCTGGGACAACATCCGCGCGATGCTGCTGTCCTTCTCCATCGAGGGCATCGTGGTGGTGGGCATGACCATCCTGCTGATCGTCGGCGGCATCGATCTTTCGGTGGGCTCGGTGGTCTGCTTTGCGATGGTGGTGACGGGCAAGCTCTTCTTGATGGGCGTCGACCCGTGGGTTGCGAGCCTGGTGGCCATCGGCGCGAGCGGGCTCGTCGGCGCGATGATCGGCGGCTGCGTCACGCGCATCGGCCTGAACCACTTCATCGCCTCGCTGGCCTTCATGGTAATCGTGCGCGGGCTGTGCCTTGCACTCACGCAGGGCACGCCGCAATCGCTGTTCTCGCTGCCGGCCGAATTCAAGTTCATCGGGCAGGGCACGCTGTTCGGCGTTCCCGCCGTCATCCTGATCTTCATTGCCATCGTCGTCGTAAGCGACTTCGTGCTGCGCCGCTCGACCTTGCTGCGGCGCGTGTTCTACACCGGCAGCAACGAGAAAGCCGCGCTGTATTCGGGCATTCGTGTGGGCCGCGTGAAGTTCTGGGTCACGGTGCTGTGCTCGGCTTCCGCCGGCCTGGCCGGCGTGATCTACACGGCCCGCTTTGGCGCGGCCACGCCCACCTTCGGCATGGGCATGGAGCTCAACGTGATTGCTGCCGCTGTGATCGGCGGCGCGAGCCTCAAGGGTGGCTCCGGTACGGTGCTGGGCGCGGTGCTGGGCCTGGCGCTGCTCTCGGTGGTGACCAGCTCGCTGATCCTGCTGGACGTGTCGCCCTATTGGCAGGACGTGATCAAGGGCCTGATCCTGCTCGCGGCCGTGACCATCGACCACATCCTGAACACGAGAAAGACAACGCGATGATGATGAAGAAGACTACGCTGGGCCCGTCGGGCATCGCATGTTCCGCCATCGGCCTGGGCACCTGGGCCATGGGCGGATGGATGTGGGGCGGCGGCGACAACGCTGCCGCTGCGGATGCCATCCATGCTTCGCTGGACGCGGGCGTGAACCTGATCGACACCGCACCGGCCTACGGCCTCGGCCGCTCTGAGAGCATCGTGGGCACCGCACTCAAGGGCCGCCGCCACGAGGCCGTCGTCGCGACCAAGTGCGGGCTGGTCTGGCACACGCAGCAGGGCACGCACTTCTTCGAGGAAGACGGACACCCCGTCTACCGCTACCTGGGCCGCGATTCGATCTTCCATGAATGCGAAGAGAGCCTGAAGCGCCTGCAGACCGACTACATCGACCTCTACATCACGCACTGGCAGGACAGCACCACGCCCGTGGCCGAAACCATGGATGCACTGCTGGAGCTCAAGAAGCAGGGAAAGATCCGCGCCATCGGCGTGAGCAACGTGAGCCCCGAGACGCTGGCCGAGTACCTGCGCCATGGCCCGGTCGATGCGGCGCAGGAGCGCTACAGCCTGATCGACCGCGAGATCGAGACCACGCTCGCGCCCCTGTGCAGCGAACACAACGTGGCGGTGCTCGGCTACTCGTCGCTGGCGCTCGGCCTGCTCGCCGGGCCGATCGACCCGGAGCGCGAGTTCAAGGGAGATGACCAGCGTGCGAGCAATCCGCGCTTCAGCGAAGCCAACCGCTCGAAGCTCAAGGCCTTCTTCGAAGAACTCGATCCGCTGCGCACGCAACTGGGCTGTTCGTTCAGCCAATTGATGATCGCCTGGACCATTGCACGTGGCACCGTCTCCGTGGCGCTGTGCGGCGCGCGCGTGCGCCAGCAGGCGATCGAGAACGCCGGCGCCGGCGCGGTCGAGCTGGGCGACGAAGCCTTGCGGCTGATTGACGCCGCGGCAAAGCGCCACCTGTCGGCGCTCGCCTGATCTCCCTCTTCATTTCCGCCACATCAAGGAGTTCCTTCCCATGTCGAAAGACAAGACCGCGCGGCTCAACCGCTTGCTCACCAACGGTCGCTGCCTGGACATCGCCCTGGACCACGGCGTGTGCAACGAACCTTCGTTCCTCGACGGCCTGGAAGATATGCCCCAGGTCATCGACAAGCTCGTGGCCGCCGGCCCCGATGCGATCCAGCTCAACTACGGCCAGTCCGACCTGCTGCAGGACCGCCCCGGCCGCGACAAGCCCGCACTGGTGATGCGCATCGACATGGGCAACCCCTACAACGCCACGCTGCACCGTGTGATGTGGGCCCAGCTGCAGAACGAGCACGACCCGGTGCTGCCGGCCGTGCAGCGCGACGCGGCTTGCGTCGTCGTGAATCTTTTCATGCTGCCGAACGAGCCCGACCTGTTCCGCCAGTGCGTGCAGAACATCGCACGCGTGCGTGCCGACTGCGACCGCTACGGCATGCCGCTGATGATCGAGCCGCTGGTGATGCAGTCGCCCACGCCCGGCAGCCGCTACCAGGTCGACGGCGACGCCGAGAAGATCGTCACGCTGGTGCGCCTTGCGCGCGAAATGGGCGCCGACATCGTCAAGGCGGATCCGACCAGCGACCCGAAGGACTTTCACCGCGTGGTGCAGGCCGCGCGCTGCCCCGTGCTCGTGCGCGGCGGCGGGCGCGAAGACCTGCAGCAGGTGTTCGCGCGCTCGCGCGCGCTGCTGGACCAGGGCGCGGTCGGCATGGTGTACGGACGCAACGTCTACCAGCACGCGAATCCCTCGGCGGTGGTGGGTGCGCTGATGACCATGATCCACCGCGGCACGAGTGCCGAGGCGGCCTGGGCACTCTACGAATCGAACGGCGCCAGGTAAGAACAAGAACGAGCCCCCGCGCAAGAGCCGAATAAAGAAATCAGCACGGCAGGCGATGCACCCGTCGCCAGCCGGGGTGCGTCCTGCGCGCGCACTGGAGAGAGATCGAGCACGGGTTGCGCTGAGAACTTCTACCAACAATCTGGAGGCGACGATGAAGATCCGGTATTTCCTGATGGCGTTCCTGGCGCCGCTCGTCACATTGCTGACGCATGCGGCCATCACCGGGGTCAGTCCGATGACAACCCTCAGCAACATGGCCACGGCGGTTTCCGAAGCCGTCGCGGACCCGCTCCCGGTGCAGGGACCGGGTCTGGGCAACCTCACCTACACCTCGGCGGAACTGTTCAAGCCGGTGTCGATGATCACGAGCGCCGCGCACCCGCTCGATCCGGCGCACAGCAGCGCCTACGAGTCGCGCGAGGTACCCGCCACTTACCCCGGCCGCAAGGACTACGGCATGAACGCGGGCATCATGGTCAACGGCTACTTCCTCACCTCCTTCGCGCCGGACAGCGGCCTCGGCCCGGGCGGCTTCCTGCTGTACGACGTGTCGAACCCGCGCCAGATCCGGCTGGTCAAGAAGATCTACGAGCCCGAAGGCCGCACCCAGGAGTTCCGCGAAACGCACTCCTTCGGCACCGCAAAGATCGGCGGCAAGACGTATGTGGTGCTGCCGAGCATCAACGGCGTCGAGTTCTGGGACTTCACCGACATCAACGACATCAAGCAGGTGAAGAAGCTGGCGCTGCCCGGCGTCAACGCCGGCGACTACGAGAACGTGGCCTGGCAGCTCTGGTGGCAAGCGCCCTACCTGTACGTGGCCTCGGCGGGCCGAGGCATATTCATCGTCGATGCCAAGGACCCCGCGAACGCCGTTGTCGCCAACCGCGGCGCCGGCAAGCCCAACCCGGTGCCCACCGGCGAACTCGGCGGCTTTCGCATCGGCCCGATCTTCACGATGGGCAACCACATGGTGTTGACCGCCATGGAAAGCAACGGCGGTTTCGCGAGCCTGGACATCTCCGACCCGCTCAACCCCAAGGTGCTCGATTCCATCGTGGGCACCACGCCGTTCTACTACGCGACCTGCTTCGACGGCCGGAACCTGCACGTCTCCACGCGCAACAGCGGCGCCAGGATGTACAGCTACGACCTGAGCGACCGCTCGCGCTTCGTGGCCGAGGACAACCGGCTGGTCATCGATGAACAGCTGTACTGCGCCACGCAGGACAACTATGTGATCCAGGGCGCCCAGACACGCATCCACAAGGTCGACGTGAGCAATCCACTGAACCACGTGGAGGTGGGCCGCGGCAGCATCCTGCGCGAGGACGACCCGAACTTCTCGCATTCGGACAACGGCCAGGTCGCGATGTTCGGCAATCTCGTCTTCGTGGGCAACGACCACGGCTCGGGCAGCGGCTTCATCGTGCATGCGGTGGACCCCGACACCACCAAGCCGGAAGTGAAGCAGGTCTCGCCCGCCGATGGCGCAAAGCAGCAGGCGCTGACGTCGCGCATCGGCGTCGGCATGACCGACAACATCCGGCCCGAGAGCGTGAACGCCAACACCTTCGTCGTGCGCGCGGTGGGCGGCAACACGCTCGCGGGCACCTACAGCGTGCAGCTGGGCATCATCAACTTCTTTCCCGACCAGCCGCTTTCTCCGGGCACCAGCTATGAAGTGTTCCTGCCTGCCAACGGTGTGAAGGACTATGCGGGCAACGCCATTGGCACCGACTTCAAGTCGGTCTTCAACACCGGCAATGCGACCGACATCAACCTGCAGCACTACTGGACCCTGGCGGGCAACCTCTCCGACCAGATCGGCAGCAACAACGGCACGCCGGCCTCGGGCGATGCATTCGAGAGCATCGGCATGAACTTCGCGGCGCGCACTGCCGGCGTCCCGCTGAAGAACGACACCGTCGCCACGGTGCTCGGCGGCACCGCGTCGCTGAGCTTCTACATGAAGACCACGCAGGCCGGCAGCGCCAACCCGTGGACCGCACCGGGCATCTTCGGGCGCGACCAGCCCAGCGGCGCGGACGACGTGTTCTGGGGTTGGATCGACAACAGCGGCTTCATGAATCTCTCGGTGGCCAACAAGGCCGCCAACAACCCGGGCACCCGTTCGCCGGCGGCCGTGAACGACGGCAACTGGCACCACGTGGTCATGACGCGCGATGCGGCCTCCGGTGCGCAGGCGATGTACGTGGACGGCGTGAAGACCAGCTCCACCGGTCTCACCGGCACCAAGGGCCTTGCGAACAAGTTCCAGGTCATGGGCCAGATCCAGGGCAACACAGACCTGTTCAAGGGCACGCTGGCGGAAGTGCGCGTGTACAGCCGCGTGCTCACCGACACCGAGGTGGCCACGCTGCGTGGGCAGACCATCATCGGCGACCCAGGCATCGGCGGCGGTCCGAAGATCGTCAATGGCCAGCTGGTGTTCGACCCCGCCACGCTCGGCAGCAGCGGCGCGCAGTTCCGCTGGAACTTCGGCGACGGCACGCAAACCGCCTATTCCACCCAGCCGCGCTATACCTACACCTATTCGCGGCCGGGCCACTACACCGTGACGCTGACCGTGCGCGACGCGAGCGGGCGCGAAAGCTTCTACACCTACAACGTGACGGTGATCGCACCGGTGACCGCGAGGCCGCCCACGCACACCACCAACATCACGGGCGATGCGAACGCGGTGTACTCCGTCAATCCCGACAGCGGCACGGTCGCCTCGATCGACGCGCAGACACTGGCCAAGCGCTGGGAAACGCGCGTCGGCGACGAGCCGAAAACGCTGGCCGTGGGCCCGGACGGCCGCATCTGGGTCACGGTGCAAGGCGAGGACAAGCTGGTGGCGCTCAGCGCGGCCGACGGCTCGCTCTCGGCCACCGTGCCGCTGGCCTACGGCAGCGGCCCCTACGGCGTGGCCTTCACGCCCGATGGCGCAAAGGGCCTGCTGACGCTGGAGAGCAAGTCGGTGCTGATGAGCTTCGACCCGAGCAACGGCGCCACCACCGGCGCGGTCGCGCTGGAAGGCACCCTGCGCGGCATCGCGGTGAACTCCGATTCGCAGGTGGCCTACGTCACGCGATTCAAGTCGAAGATGACCGGCGGCCAGCTGCACAAGGTGAACCTGCAGAACATGAGCGCCATGGCCACCATCGCGCTGCCGGTGGACACCACCACGGTGGACACCGAGAGCCGCGCACGCGGCGTGGCCAACTACCTGAGCCAGGTGGTGATCTCGCCGGACGGAAAGCGCGCGGTGCTGCCTTCGAAGAAGGACAACATCGTGCGTGGCAAGTTCAGGGACGGCAACAACCTGGTGCACGACCAGACGGTGCGCTCCATCCTCTCGCAGGTCAACCTGCAGTCGGCCGCGGAAGTCTTCGCCGAGCAGATCGACTTCGACGACCGTGCACCGGCACGCGCCGCACTGTTCTCGCCCTCGGGCGATTACCTCTTCGTTGCGCAGATGGAAGGCAACCGCGTGGCCATCGTGGATCCGTACAGCCGCGCAGTGCGGGGCGAGATCAATGCCAGCAGCGCGCCGCACGGCCTGTACCTGGACGCGGTGCGCAAGCGCCTGTTTGTCAACAACTTCCTCGCGCGCTCGGTGTCGGTGCACGACGTGGCCTCGGTGCTGTCGTCGGAATCGGCGGCGCCGATCTTCCTGCAGAACGTGGCGACGGTCGCGCAGGAGCCCATGGCGGCCGCGGCATTGCGCGGCAAGCAGGTGTTCTACAACGCGTCCGACCGGCGCATGAGCAAGGACAACTATCTCTCCTGCGCGAGCTGCCATGCCGATGGCGGCGACGACGGCATGGTATGGGACTTCACACAGCGCGGCGAAGGCCTCCGACGCACCATCAGCCTCATGGGCAAGCGCGGCGCGAGCCACGGCAAGATGCACTGGACCGCCAACTTCGACGAGGTGCAGGATTTCGAGAACGACATCCGCAACGAGTTCGGCGGAACGGGCTTCTTGAGCAATGCCGACTTCGCGGCGACGTCCGATCCGTTGGGCGCACCCAAGGCCGGCAAGAACGCGCAGCTGGACGATCTTGCGGCCTACCTGAGCTCGCTCAACAAATACATGCGCAGCCCGGCGCGCGCGGCGGACGGCAGCCTGAGCGTCGATGCGGCGCGGGGCCAGGCGCTGTTCACCTCGGCGCAGTGCGCGACCTGCCACTCAGGCGGCACCTTTCGCGACGGCCTCCGGCACGACGTGGGCACGATCCAGGCCTCTTCGGGCAAGGGCATGAACCAGCCGCTGGCGGGTGTGGGCTTCGACACGCCGACGCTGTCGGGCACCTGGAACACCACCGCGTTCTTCCACAACGGACAGGCCGCGACGCTGCAGGACGTGCTCACCAGCGGCCACGGCAACGCCAACAGCCTGCCCGCGGCAGACCAGGTGGCGATCCGCGAGTACGTGCGGTCGCAGGACACGGCCCCGGCCGTCGTCACACGCGTCCGCTCGGACCTCAACCCCACGATGTGCGTGAACATCAAGGGCGTGTCCACCACCAGCGGCGCGACGGCGGTGCAATGGCCGTGCGGCAACGCAAGCAACGAGAAGTTCACGGTGAACAGCCTCACCGGCGGCTATGTGCAGTTCGTGGCCGAGCACAGCGGCCTGTGCCTGGCGCAGAACGGCACCGCGACGACGAATGCACCGGTGGTGCAACTGGCCTGCACGGCGGGCAACACGACCCAGTGGAGCCTGGTGGGAGGGACCATCCGGAATCGCGCCTCGGGTTCCTGCCTGGACGTGCCCAACGGGTCCACTGCGCAGGACACCGCATTGATAACGTGGACCTGCAACGGCGGCAACAACCAGAACTGGACGCAGCTTCCGTAGCCCCTAACGTTGCTTCGCAAGAGCCGGCCGTTTCCACGGCCGGCTTTTTTTCGTGCCCAGCACGACCTCCCACGTCATGGACCGCACGCAGCCGCTCTGGGAAAGTACCTCCATCGATCAACCAGTCAATCAACCACCAGGAGAAAACACCATGACCGGCTTCAACATCCTTCCCCTCGCAGTCGCCCTGCTCATCGGCGTGGCCGCGCTCGGCTCCTGCCTGGGCATCGGGCTGGTCGGCCAGAAGTTTCTCGAGAGCACGGCGCGCCAGCCCGAACTGGTCGACACCCTGCAGACCAAGTTCTTCCTGGTGGCGGGCGTGACCGACGGTGCATTCATCATCGCGACCGGCATCGGCCTCTGGTTTGCCACTGCGAATCCCTTCGGCTGAACCGGAGAAGGGCCCACGCAAATGGGCCCCGCACACCATGGGCGTGCAGCTTTTCTTTCCCTACCGCCGGACCGCACGCCAGGAAGTCGGCCCACGTCACGTCGCCGCGGCCGCTACGCTTCGTAGGACTCGATGGTGCGGCGCATGTTGTTCAGCGCCGGAACGGGCGTTTTCATGGGCGCCTTTCCATCCGGCATTCGCTGCTCAATCGGGTGCCGCATCGAGCCGCAGGATGAGATCGCGGCTCGCTTGATTGAGCCCGGTGACCTCCACCACGCTGCCGTACTTGCGCAGCCGATCGACCACCTTGTTGAGCGCGGCCACTGCGGTCACATCCCAGAAGTGTGCTTGCGACACGTCGATGTGGACCGGTGCACCGTCGATCTCGCGCACGTCGAAGGCATCGACCAGCATGTCGGCCGAGGCGAAGAATACCTGGCCGCTCACGCGATAGACGCGCATGCCGCTTTCATCGACGGCTCCCACATGCACATGCAGCAGGCGCGCGACCTTGAAGGTGAAGAAAACACCGCTGAGCATCACGCCCGTGGCCACGCCCGCGGCCAGGTTGTCGGTGGCGACAGTGACGGCCACCGTCGCGAGCATGACGGCGCTGGACATCCGCGGGTGGCGCACCAGCGTGCGCAGAGAGCCCCAGTCGAAGGTGGAGGCCGACACCATCACCATGATGGCGACCAGTGCCGCCACCGGCACCTGCGACACCCAGGGCTTGAGCAACACCATGAGGACCAGCAGGAAGACGCCTGCGAAAAGCGTGGACAGCCGGCCGCGTCCGCCATAGCGCACGTTGCTCACGGTCTGGCCGATCATTCCGCAGCCCGCGATGCCGCCGAAGAAGCTTGCCGCGACATTGGCGATGCCCAGGCCGCTGCATTCGCGGTTCTTGGAGCTGGGCGTGTCGGTCAGGTCGTCCACTACGCTGGCGGTCATCATCGATTCGAGCAGGCCGACCATTGCGATGGCAAAGGCCGGCAGCGCGATGATGCGCAGCGTTTCGATCGACATGGGCACCGACAGCCACGCAAAAGCCGGAAGCGCATCGGGCAAGTGGCCCAGGTCGGCCACGGTCTTGAGCGGCAGGCCCAGCCAATGGGCCGCGAGCGTGACCACCACGATGCACACCAGCGGCGAGGGCACGGCCGTGGTGATGCGCGGCAGCAGGTAGATGATGGCAAGCCCCAGCCCCACCATGGCCCACGTGGCCGTGTTGGCGCCGATGAAGTGCGGCATTTGCGCCGCGAAGATCAAGATGGCCAGCGCGTTGACGAAGCCGGTGCGCACCGACGTGGAGACGAAGCGCATCAGCACGCCGAGCCGCAGCAGGCCGAAGAGGATCTGCATGGCGCCAGCCAATACACCGGCTGCCAGCAGGTACGGCAACCCGTGTGCGTGTACCAGCGGTGCGGCCACGAGCGCCACCGATCCCGCCGCGGCTGAGACCATGGCCGGCCTGCCTCCGGTAAAGGCAATGACGATGCTGATGATGAACGAAGCGAACAGGCCTACTGCGGGATCGACGCCGGCGACGAAGGAGAACGCGATGACTTCGGGAATGAGGGCAAAGGTGGCGACGGCGCCAGCCATCAGCTCGCGCGGAATGCTCGGGAACCATTCGGCGCGCAAGCGGCTGTGTGGAGAAGACATGAGTGGAGAGCGGCCCGCGCGCGGCGACAAAAAAAAGCCGCGCCACGCCTCACGGGCAGATGCGCTCGATTGTAGGTAGCGCCTCGGGAGTCCGCCCTTCCGCGCTCACACCGAGCGCGTGATGCCCCCATCCACGCGCAGGTTCTGGCCGGTGATGTACCCCGCGCCTTCCGATGCGAGAAAGCCGATGACGGCCGCGATCTCGCTGCTCTTGCCATAGCGGCCCATCGGAATGCGCGAGCGGAACTCCGGCTTCTCGGGCAAGCTGTCGATGAAGCCGGGCAGCACGTTGTTCATGCGCACGTTCTGTGCGGCATATTTGTCGGCGAAGAGCTTGGTGAAGGCCGCGAGGCCTGCGCGGAACACGCCCGATGTCGGAAACACGGGATCAGGCTCGAACGCAGCGAAGGTCGAGATGTTGATGATGCTGCCGCCGCCCTGCTTCACCATCAGCGGAGCCACCAGGCGGCTCGGGCGAACGGCGCTCAGCAGGTAGACGTCCATGCCGCGATGCCAGTCTTCGTCGGTGATGTCGAGAATGGGCGCCCGGGGGCCATGGCCGGCGCTGTTGACCAGCACGTCGACGCGGCCCCATTCGGCCGCGACCTTGTCGACCAGCCGCTCGAGGTCGTCGTTCGACTGGTTTGAGCCAGTCACCCCGATGCCGCCGAGCTCCGTGGCGAGCGCCTCGCCCTTGCCGGACGACGAAAGAATGGCTACGCGAAAGCCGTCGTCCGCGAGCTTGCGCGCCGCGGCAGCACCCATGCCGCTCCCACCGGCCGTGACGATGGCTACCTTTTTCTGGGGTTCAGAAGACATGCTGGGTCCTTGGTTCGTTTGATGCGAAAGCCGTATTTAGCCAAGGAACGCATAGACCCGCCAGCCAACAGCTTCTCAGCGCCTCACCCGTAGCATCCCCTCTTGCGCCGTAGAAGCCACAAGCCGCCCGTCGCGCGCAAACAGGCTGCCGCGGCACAAGCCTCGTGCGCCACCGGCACTCGGCGAATCGACCACATAGAGAAGCCAGTCGTCCATGCGGAAATCACGGTGGAACCACATCGCATGATCGAGGCTTGCAGGTCGCACCTCGCCGCTCATGAAGCTCAGGCCGTGCGGCAGCATCGCGGCGCGCAGCAGGCCGTGGTCGGACGCGTAGGCCAGCAGCGCACGGTGGATGACCGGATCGTCGGGCAGCGGCGCAATGGCGCGCATCCAGATGGCGCTTTCGGACGGGCGCACCTCCGGGGTCAGCAGGTCGTCGGCCTCGACGCGGCGGTATTCGATGCCGTGCGGCTCCAGGCCCTTGATGCGCCAGCGCTCCGGCAGGCGGTCGCCGAGTGCGATGCGCTGGTCGATCTCGCTGATCAACCGCTCCGGGCCTTCCACCGCGGGCATGGCGAACTGGTGCTCGACGCCGTCGTCCACCGTCTGGAAGGAGGCCGACATCTCGAAAATGATGCGCTCCTGCTGGCGCGCCACCACGTGCCGCGTGGTGAAGCTGCGGCCGTCGCGCACGCGGTCCACGCTGTATTCGATGGGTGCATGCTCGCCCGGCAAGAGGAAGTAGGCGTGCATCGAATGCACCGGCCGGTCGGCGCCGACCGTGAGGCTGGCGGCCGCGAGCGACTGGCCGAGCACCTGGCCGCCGAAGACCGCGGGCGTGCCGATGTCTTCGCTCTGGGCCAGGAATTTGTCGTCCCCGAGCGGCTCGAGCTGCATGAGCGCGACGAGTTCGTCGACAAGGCGGGCGGCGGTGGCGGGATCGGTGGTCATCGGAAATGGCGGTCGGGTGCCAGCAAAAAGAATCAACCCTCAACCATAGCAAAGCCCGGGCCCGCGGGCTGTCGCGGGCCGGTCAGGATCGCCCCTGAACGGCTCAGCGATCGAGGTCGGCGCCGTCGGCGATCAGCCTCTTCTGCAATTCCGGCACGTCGACGTCCGCAAACCTCGAGCTGCCACCCAGCGAAGCCGCCGCCGTGCCCGCGGCCTGCCCCATCACAAAGCAGCCGCCGCTCGCGCGAGCGGCTGACTGCCCTTCGTGCGTCATCGCGGCGCAGCGGCCCGCGACCAGCAGGTTGTCTATCGTGCGGGGCACCAGCATGCGCCAGGGCAGCTGGTTGTAGGTGCGGTCGTCGTCGCGCGGAAAAGCCCATTCGATGCGGCCGTCGGCGTGCATTTCCATCGGCCAGGCGTTGATGCCGATGCTGTCGTCGAAGCTGGCCGAAGAGAGGATGTCCTCGCCCGTGAGTGCGTACATGCCCTCGATGCGGCGCGTTTCGCGGATGCCGACCTGCGGCGCGATCTCGACGATGGCCGACTCGGCGAAGCCCGGCACCTCGGCCTTCATGAACTTGAAGTATTCGGAAATCTGGCGCCGGCCTTCGAGTTCGCCTTCGGTGAGCTCGCGCGCATCGACGCCGTTCATCGCACGGCCCGCAGCATTGCGGATCTGCGTGACGTTGGCGCGCCATTCGCGCGGATCGATGTTGGGCCGCAGGATCGCGCCCTCACGCGGAAACTTGTAGGCGCCCGGCTTTTGCGCCTGCACCCGCTCCATCAGGTCGTTGATGGCCTTGAACTCGCCGACAGCCGCGAGCGCCGCGGGCGCATCGACCTGACCGACGCGGAACATGGTGGTCGGGAACAGGCCGCTGCCATGGCCGTCGCCCACCTCGAAGGGCACGCCCGCAAAGGCGGCTACGTCGGCGTCTCCGCTGGCATCGACGAAGGCGTTGGCGCGGATCGCCTGCCGGCCCGACTTGGTCTCGACCACCAGCGCCGCGATGCGGTCGCCGTCGCGGATCACCGCGGCCGCCCAGGCGTGGAACAGCAGCTGCACGCCGGCATCGAGCAGCAACTGGTCGGCCGCGATCTTGTAGGCCGAGGTGTCGTAGGAGCGCACGCGGATGCGGCCCTGCATGCCGTCCTGCGGCTTGTTGAGGCCGCCCAGCGCGCCGATGCGCGCGAGCAGGTCGTCGGCCACGCCGCGCACCAGCAGCGTCATCTCGCCGCCGCGCTTGCCGTAAAGGCCCGCGAAGTTGGTCACGCCGCCGGCCGTACCCATGCCGCCGAGAAAGCCGTAGCGCTCGACCAGCAGCGTGCTGGCGCCGTGGCGCGCGGCGCTCACGGCGGCGGCAATGCCGGCAGGCCCGCCGCCGACCACCACCACGTCGTATTCGCCGAACACCGGCAGCTCGCGTGCCGGCTCGGTCAGGGTTTTGCTGTGCTGGACGGTGGCCATCACTGGATCTTGATGCCGCGCGTCGAAATGATCTTGGTCATGATTGCGGCTTCTTCCTTGACGCGCAGGCGCATGCCGTCGGGCGAGGTGCCCACCGCCTGCCAGCCTTGTTCGAAGAGCTTTTGGCGCACTTCGGGCTGCTTCATGATCACTTCGAGTTCGCGGCTGATGCGCGCCTGCGCCGTCTTCGAAAGGTTGGCCGGCCCGAGCAGCGCCACCCACACTTCGAGCGAGAACTCGCGCACGCCGGCTTCGGCCAGCGGCAGCAGCTCGGGCACCAGCGCGCTGCGGCCGCCCGTGAGGCCGATGGCCTTGAGCTTGCCGGCCCGCACCTGCGGCATCGCCACGCCCGGCGGGATGAGCGCCATCTGGACCTGGTCGCCCAGCATCGCGGTCACGACCTGCGGGTTGCCCTGGTAGGGCACGTGCTCCGGGGTGAAGCCGTTCACGCGGCTCTTGAGCAGCTCCATGCCCAGGTGGCCGACCGAGCCGACGCCCACCGAACCGTAGTTCCACTTGTCGCCGCCCTTGCGCGCCGCATCGAAGAAGGCGGCGCCCGAAGGCAGGTTGTTCTGCGCCACCAGCACCAGCGGGGCCGTCGCAATCAGCGAGAGGTACGTAAAGTCTTTCGCCGGGTCGTAGGGCAGCCGCGGGTACAGCATCTTCGACGAGGTGAGATTGCCGTTGATCACGAGGCCCAGCGTGTGGTCGTCGGTGGCTTTGGCCACCATGTCGGCGGCGATGTTGCCCGACGCGCCAGGCTTGTTGTCCACCACCACCGGCTGGCCGAGCGCCTTGGCGAGCGGCTCGGCGATGGTGCGGGCCGCGATGTCGGGCGTGGAGCCGCCCGGAAAACCCACGAGCAGGCGGATCGGCTTGGTCGGCCAGGCGTTGTTCTGCGCCTGGGCCGCCAGCGGCAGCGCGGCGGCGGCGGCCAGGCCGCAGGCGATCAGGATGGCTCTCTTGGTTGCTTGCATGGAAGAAGGTGAAAAAGAAGACTGTTAAAAAACGTAATGGTACTGATCGCAGCCACTATTCGAGGCTGATGTTGCCCCGGCGCACCAGTTCGCCGTACACCTTGGACTTGGCCTCGGCGTTGCGCTCGATCTCCTCGGGCGACCAGGCCAGCGGCTCGAACGCGAAAGTGTCGAAGCGGGTGCGGATCTCGGGGTCTGCAATGACCTTGGCCACGTCGGCGTTGATCTTGGCCTTGACCGCCGCCGGCACGCCCTTGGGCGCGAGCAACGAGACGAAGGAGTTCACCTCCAGCGAGGCCGGACCGCCAGCTTCGGCCATGGTCGGCACGTCGGGCAGCTGCGGAATGCGCTTGGGCGCGGCAATGGCCAGGTAGCGCAGCTTGCCGGCCTTGTAGATGCCCTGGCTCGACGGAATGCTGGCAAAGCTCCACGGCACGTCCCCCGTGCCCACGTTGGAGAACAGCTGCGACACCTCGCGGTACGGCGCGTGCCGCATGCGAATGCCGGTGAGCGCCTCCAGCTGCTGCGCGCCCAGGTGGCCCGGGCTGCCAACGCCCCACGAGCCGTAGACCATGGCCTCAGGGTTCGCCTTGGCTTCGGCAATGAGGTCGCCCATGTTCTTCCATTTCGACTCGCTCGACACCGCCACGAAAAACGGCGTGCGGAACAGCGAGGCCACGGGGTCGAAGTGCTGCAGCGTCACGAAGTTGCGCGACTTGTAAAGGTGCGGCAGCGCGGCGATGTGCTCGCTGTCCAGCTGCAGCAGCGTGTAGCCGTCGGGCGCGGCGCGGCGCGCCTGGTCGATGGCGATGAAGCCGCCGCCGCCGGGCTTGTTGTCGATCACCACGCGCTGGTTCCACAGGCGCGAGAGCTTGTCGGACACCATCCGCAGCACCGCGTCGGGCCCGCTGCCTGCCGCGAAAGGCGTGATCAGCGTCACGGGCTTGCTCGGGAAGTCGCCGGCCTGCGCCAGGGCGACGGTGCTGGCGAAGGAGGCAGCAAGGGCGAGGGCGCCTGCCAGCAATGCGCGTGACGAAGAATTCATGGCGTGTTGTCTCCTGGGCCTGTGGCCTCGAATGGTGTTGGACTAGAAAATTCGCTTTTAGCTATCAGTGCGGCGAAAGCACGGCGGCCGCATCGTCCAGGCAATGCTCGGGCCGCCAGGCATAGAGCCATTCGACCGCATCGTAGAACCGTTCGGGCGTGCGGCCCACCCACAGGCTGTTTCGCACCAGCCGCTCCACGCCCTTGGCGTGATAGAGCCGCCCCATCTCGCGCACCGACAGCACCACGCGGGCCGTGCGCGGAATGCGCGCGGCCTCATACACCTTGAAGGCGGCGGCCATGTCGAAATTGCAGGCCCGCACCGCAGCGCCCAGCGTCACTGCGTCTTCGAGCGCCATGCAGGCGCCCTGCGCGAGGTATTGCATCATCGGATGCGCCGCATCGCCGAGCAGCGTGGCCGGGCCTTGGCTCCAGCGCTCCACCGGATCGCGGTCGGCCGTGCTCCAGCGGCGCCACGACGTGGGCCGGTCGAGCAACTGGCGCGGGCGCGCATGCACGCCGTCGAAGTAGGAGAGCACTTCTTCCTTGCTGCCTTCGGACACGCCCCACTCCTCCTTGTCGCGGCTGTGGAAGGTGACGACCAGGTTGTACAGCTCGCCATGGCGCAGCGGGTAGTGCACCAGGTGGCAGTTGGGCCCGGCCCAGACCACGGGCGCGTTCCAGCGCAGGTCGGCCGGCATGTCGGCCACCGGCACCACGGCACGGTAGACCACATGGCCCGAAACGCGCGCCTCGTCGCCGACGAGCCTGGCGCGCACCACCGACTTCACGCCGTCGCAGCCCACGATGGCATCGGCCTCGAAGCGCCGGCCGTCACGCGTGGTGGCGACCACGCCTTGCCCTTCGCTCCTGCCGATGTCGATGGACTCGACCTGCGCCGACGTATGGAAGCGGATCAGCGGATGCTGCTTCACGGCCTCGTGGATGGCGCCGTGCAGGTCGGCGCGGTGGCTCACCGCGTAGGGGTTCCTGAACCGCGCGCGAAAGGCCTCGCCCACGGGCACTGAAGCCACTTCGCCGCAATCGACTGCGTCCATCATCACGAGCCGGTCGGTGAACACCGAGTTGCGCCGCACCGCCTCGCCCACGCCCAGCGCATCGAGCGCCGCAAAGGCGTTGGGGCCGAGCTGCAAGCCGGCGCCGATCTCTCCGATGGTGGCGCTCTGCTCCAGCAGGTCGATGGAAACGCCGAGGCGCGCGAGCGCCAGCGCGGCCGCCATGCCGCCGATGCCGCCGCCGACGAGCAGCACGGTGGGAGGATTCTTCGGGGGAGATGTGCTCATGGTGAGGCCTCTGCGAGTGCTCTGTCAGTCGATGCGGACGGTGAGCGAAGGAAGCTTGTCGATGCTCACCTTGAGCGTCTGGCCAGGCTTCACCGCGCCCACGCCTTCCGGCGTGCCCGTGAAGATCAGGTCGCCGGGCTGCAGCGTGAAGAGCGTCGACAGATTGGCGATCACCTCGTTGACGGACCAGATCAGGTGCGTGATGTCGCTGTTCTGGCGCACCTGGCCGTCGACTTCCAGCTTGATAGCGCCTCCAGTGATCTCGCCCACGTTGGCCATCGTGCAAAGCGGCGCAATGGGGGCCGAGAAGTCGAAGCCCTTGCCGATCTCCCACGGCCGGCCGGCTTCGCGCATCTTCATCTGCAGGTCGCGGCGCGTCATGTCCAGGCCCACGGCGTAGCCGTGGATATGGCTGGCCGCGTGCTCCACGGCGATGTTCTTGCCGCCCTTGCCGATGGCCACGACGAGCTCGGCCTCGTAGTGGTAGTTGCTCGTGAGCGGCGGATATGGAATGGCGCCGGTTTCACCTTCAGCCACCGGCACCACGGAGGCGTCGTCATTGGGCTTGCAGAAGAAGAACGGCGGTTCGCGGTCGGGATCGAAGCCCATCTCTCGCGCGTGCGCTGCGTAGTTGCGTCCCACGCAGTAGACGCGGCGCACCGGGAACAGGCCGCTCGAACCCACGATGGGTAGGCCGACGATGGAAGGGGGCGTGAAGACGAAGGACATGAAGGCTCCTGCCGCGCTCGGCGGCAAACGGATCAAGAAAAAAGAGGCCGGCTTCAGGCGAGGAAGTCTTCGCGCAGGATGCCCATGGCCTGCTGCACGGGACGGTCGGAGAAGCTGAAAAGCACCACGTCTTCGCCGGGTGCCGAGAGGCAGAGCGGCGCCCAGGAAGGCACGACGAAGGTGTCGCGCGGCCCGAACTCGAAGCGCTGGCCGGCGATATCGGCCGTGCCGCGGCCTTCAACCACGCTGTAGACGGTGCCGTCGGTGGCGCGATGCGTCTTGCCGGCAAAGCCCTTGGGCAGCAGCTGCAAATGGGTGCCGATGGTGGGCATCGGCGCGCCGCCGGTCAGCGGGTTGATGTAGCGCAGCTTGTGGCCCAGCCAGGCATCGGGCGCTTCCTGCTTCTGCAGCAGGGCCAGCGCCTCGCGGCTGCGGGCATAGGGATAGTTGAAGATCGGCGAGGTGGGCGACACGTGGTCGTGGCGCACTGGCACCATGTTGTGGCCGAAGCGCGCGAGGCTGTTGCCCTCTGGGCGCGCCACGTGCTGCACCTTGGCGTCGTCGTTCTCTGCAAAGCCGGCGTCGAAGAAACGCAGCATCGGAATGTCGAGTCCGTCGAGCCAGACCACCGGCTCGACGGTGCCGCCGACGCCCTCGTTGCCATGGTCGTGCCAGGCCCACGACGGCGTGATGATGAAGTCGCCCGGGTACATGGTGGTGCGCTCGCCGCCCACCGTGGTGTAGGCCCCCTTGCCGTCAACGATGAAGCGCAAGGCCGACTGGACATGGCGATGCGAGGGCGCCACCTCGCCCGGCATGATGAGCTGCAGGCCGGCGTAGATCGACTGCGTGATCGACGAATTGCCCGGCAGCGCGGGGTTCTCGAGCACGAGCACGCGGCGCACCGCTTCCTCGGCGGTGATGAGATCGGCCGATTCCATCAGCAGCGGGCGGATCTCGTCGTAGCGCCAGAGCGCCGGCACGCACGGGGTGGTGGGCTCGCGCGGCACCAGGGCGTGCAGCGACTCCCACAGCGGCGTGAGGTTCAGCGGGCGGATGCGCTCGTAGTAGTTGCGTCGCTCCGCGGCGTTGGCGGGCGCTGGCGTCGAGCTTGTCGGGGCGGTGGGCTTCATGGCGGTTCCGGTCGTCGTGCGGCGGTTGTCTCCGGTAAACGGCGATCTTCCGCCGGTACTACTATTGGCGCAATGGGACCATGGCAATAGCCTCGATCTCATTTTTTGATAATCCTGGTGGCAAAGGAGTTGTTTCATGGCCCAGCTCGATCTGGAATGGCTGCTGGTCTTCGACGAGGTCCACAAGACGGCGAACGTGTCGAGTGCGGCCGAGCGGCTCGGCATTGCGCAGTCGGCGGCCAGCACCGCCCTGGCCCGGCTGCGCACGCATTTCGGCGACAAGCTGTTCGTGCGCACCTCGCGCGGCATGGAGCCAACGCCCTATGCGCGGCAGATCCACCCCCTGGTGCGGGAGATCCTCGACCGGCTGAACCGGGCCAAGGGCGGGCGCGCCAGCTTCGACCCCGCCACCGCGGCACGCAGCTTTCGCATCTGCATGACGGACATCAGCGAGGTGGTGCTGCTGCCGGGCCTGCTCGGCCACCTCCGGCATGCGGCACCGGGGGTGCGCATCGAGACCGAGATCATTTCCACCGAGAGCGCGCGCCGGCTGGAGGAAGGCGCGGTCGACTTGGCGGTGGGCTTCATGCCGCAGCTGGATGCGGGCTTCTACCAGCAGACGCTCTTCATGCAGGACTTCGTCTGCCTGGCGGCGCGCGACCATCCGCGCATCGGCGAGCGGCTCACCCGCAAGCGCTTCGAGGCCGAGGCGCACGCGGTGGTGGCGTCATCGGGCACGGGCCATGCCATCGTCGACAAGACCATCGCCCGCCTGGGCGTGAAGCGCAACGTGGTGACGAGCCTGTCGAGCTTCCTGAGCGTGGCGCGCATCGTGGCGCATACCGAACTCATCGTGATCGTGCCCAGCATCCTTGGCAAGGTGCTGGCCACGCAGGAACCGGTGAAGCTGCTGGAGCCGCCGTTCGAACTGCCGGCCTATGCCGTGAAGCAGCACTGGCACGAGCGCTTCCATGCCGACGCCGGCAATGCCTGGCTCCGGCTCACGCTGGCCGAACTGTTCGTCGGCGGCGGCTGAACGTGCGCGCCGCGGCGACCGGCGGCGCGCCGCTCCGGGGTCGCCCGCTCGCATAATTGGGGTTCCTACTCATCAGCCCACAAAAAAGGCGGCGCATGTCTTCCATCACCCTTCGTTTTCTGGCCGAGCCCAGCACGGTCAACTTCGGCGGCAAGGTCCATGGCGGCACCGTCATGAAGTGGATCGACGAAGCCGGCTACGCCTGCGCCACCAGCTGGGCCAAGCGCTATTGCGTGACGGCCTTCATCGGCAGCATCCGCTTTCACCACCCGATCATGATCGGCGACCTGGTCGAGGTGGAAGCCCGGCTGGCCTACACCGGCACCACCAGCATGAACATCTCGGTCGAGGTGCGCAGCGGCGACATGAAGGGCGGCACGATGGACAAGACCACCGAATGCCTGATCGTCTTCGTCTCGGTCGACTCGCACGGCCGCCCGTTGCCGGTGCAGCCCTATGTACCCGGCACCCCGGGCGAAATGGCACTCGCCGAACGGGCCAAGGCCCATCTGGAAGCCAGCCGCGCCGCCGGAAAGAGCTGAACGCCCGAGGCGCTCGTAGAGGCCAAGCTCTAACGGGAAGCAGGCCGAGCGGCTAGAGTAGCCCGATAGTTTTCTCAGGAACATCGCATGGCTACCCAGGACGACGAACAGGGCAACAAGGGCGCGGACCGCATCAAGGATTCGGCGCAGCAGATTTGGCTGGCGGGGCTTGGCGCCTTTGCCAAGATGCAGCAGGAAGGCAGCAAGGCTTTCGAGGCGCTGGTAAAGGACGGCGCCGGCATGCAGAAGAAAACCCAAGCCGCCGCTGAGGAAACACTGGCGCAGGCGCAAACACGCATGGCCGGCTTCGCGAACGAATTCGGCACCAAGGCCGCCGGCCAATGGGGCAAGCTCGAGAACATCTTTGAAGAACGGGTGGCGCGCGCCCTCGAAAAACTCGGGCTGCCTTCGGCCGCCGACCATGCCGCGCTGCAGGCGCGCGTGGCCGCTCTCGAAGCCGAACTGCAGCGCATGCAGGGCAAGCCGGCGGCGGCACCGGCACGCGCGGCGAGCAGCCGCAAGACGGCAGGCCGCAGTGCAGCGCCCGCAACCGCGGCCAAGAAGACCGTGCGCCGCGGCACCAAGGCCGGCTGAGCGCCACCGCGAGCGCTTTTTGCGGCAGTGCACAACACGTGCTGCCGCAAAACTAGGCCCTGCACGGTTTGTGGTGCAGTGCACATACGCTAGAGTGTCCCCAAGAAGATAAAAACGGGGACTGACATGGCCAAGAAGGCGCCACGCCGAACTGCGCAACGCATCCTCGAAGCCGCGCTGGAGCTGTTCAACCGCTTTGGGGAGCCGAACGTCTCCACCACGCTGGTGGCGGGCGAGCTCAACATCAGTCCAGGCAACCTGTACTACCACTATCCCGCCAAGGAAGAGCTTATCAACAAGCTCTACGAAGCCTATGAGGCCGAGCTCAACGAGCTCCTGCATGCGAGCGAAGGCGTCCACGACGTGGAGGACGCCTGGTTTTTCATGCACAGCCTGTTCGAGCTGATCTGGCGCTACCGCTTTCTCTACCGCGACCTGAACGACCTGCTGAGCAAGAACCGCCACCTGGAAACGCAGTTCCAGCTCGTGCTCAAGAACAAGACCCGCGCCATCCGCATGCTCATCGCGGGGTTGGGCCGGGCCGGGCACCTCGAGATCGATGCCCACGAAGTCGACACGCTGGCGCAGAGCATGGTGGTGGTGCTGACCTACTGGCTCAGCTATGAATATGTGCGCAACCCGCGCGAGGCGCTGGAGCCCGCCCACGCGCAGGGCGCACTGATGCGCGGCGGCCGGCACACGCTTCACCTGCTCGCGCCTTATCTCGGACCCGAGCAGCGGAGGCATTTGCTGACACTCAGCCACGCCTACAGCGGCGAAGATGCACCAAGTGCTTCGCCGCCGTCATCGCCTGCTCCCCTCGACCTGGCGGCCTAGATGACCATGCCCCATCCAGACTTCAAACCGCTCTCGCTGATGTCCGCCAGCCCGGTAGCCGCGACAGCGCAGCCCTGGACGCCGCTGCCCTATGCCGACGTACCGCGCTATGACGCGGACACCGTGCTGACGCAATGGCCGCGGCTTCACGCCGGCCATCCGGTGCCGCCGCCGGACAGGGCGCATCCGCTGGCCGAGGGCTGGGCGCTGTATCACAGCGGCGATTTCGAGCGCGCCGCCGCGCTGGGGCTGCTGCACGGCGCCGAGGGGCTGGTGCTGGCCAACCAGGCCACCGCCATCTACGCCAATTACCTCGAACCGCGCGAATCGGTCCGGCTCTCGATGTTCCGGCAGGTGATCGAGCGGGCCGCGGCCCAGGTGGGCGCCGAACCCGGCAACTGCCACGCCCTCTATTGGCAGGCCTATGCGCTCGGCCGCTACAGCCAGGGCATCAGCGTGGCCCGTGCGCTGGCCCAAGGGCTCGGCAGCAAGCTCAAGGGCGCGCTCGAACAGGTGATCGAACTGCAGCCAGACCACGCCGACGCGCACATCGCGCTGGCCGCCTTCCACGCCGAGGTGATCGACAAGGTGGGCGCGCTGGTCGGCCGCATGACGTATGGCGTGCGCGCCGAGACCTCGGTCGAGCTGTTCGAGCGCGGGCTCGAACTGCACCCCCACTCGCCCAGTGCGCTGATGGAATACGGCCGCGCGCTGCTCATGCTGCACGGCGACGCACGCATGGGCGAAGCCACGCAGCTGTACGAAAAGGCCGCGGCGATGCAGCCGGTGGATGCGAAGGAACGGCTGGACGTGGAACTGGCGCGCGCAGGGCTGTCGGACTGAGCTCCGGGCTCCCCGGCGCCGTGGTACTGCCGTGTACCGCGCGCCTTAAGATGCGGGCTGTTCGCTTTCAAACCCTTTTTCCTGACCGCCATGTCCGACCTCAACGCCCGATTCGAAGCCGCCCAGGCCAATTCCAAGCTGCTGGCCGAGCGCCCCGACAACCCCACGCTGCTCAAGATCTACGGCCTCTTCAAGCAGGCCACCGAAGGTGACAACACGGCCAAGAAGCCCAGCTTCAGCGACATCGTCGCGCGCGCCAAATGGGACGCCTGGACCGCGCAAAAGGGCCTCGGCGCCGATGAGGCCAAGCAGAAGTACATCGACCTGATCGAATCGCTCCGGGGCTGACCGCCCTCCCCGTCCCGGCCGCTCAGCCGACGATGCCGCGCGCGTGCAGCGCGGCAATCTGCTCGGCGCTGAGGCCGATCTCCTTGAGCACGGCGTCGGTATCGGCGCCCAGCGCGGGCGCGTTGCGCCGGTGGCCGGCGGGCGTGAGCGAGAGCTTGGGCACGAAGCCGGGCACCGCGAGCGCGCTGCCGTCGGGCATGCGCACCTGCTGCAGCATGCCGCGCGCGGCGTAGTGCGGGTCGGCTGCGATGTCCGCAATGGTGTAGATGCGGCCGGCCGGCACCTGGGCCGCGTCAAGCGCGGCCAGCACCTCGTCCACCGTGCGCCGGGCAGTCCAATCGCCGATGGCTGCATCGAGCATCTCGACCCGCGCCACCCTGCCTGTGTTTCCGGCCAGCGCCGGGTCGGCAGCGAGGTCGGGTCGGCCGATGCATTCCATCAGCCGGCGAAAGATGCTGTCGCCATTGCCCGCCACGATGGCGTAGCCGCCGTCGGCACAACGGTAGGCGTTGGTGGGGGCGATGCCGGGCAGCGCGCTGCCGGCCGCCTCGCGCACCACGCCGAAGGCGCTGTACTCGGGCAGCAGGCTTTCCATGCAGTTGAAGACGGCCTCGTAGAGCGCCACGTCCACGACTTGCCCCCTGCCCTTTGGATTTTGGGCGCTCACCGTGGCATGGCGGTGCTGCATGGCCATGAGCACGCCGATCACACCGTGCAGCGATGCCAGCGTGTCGCCGATGGACACGCCCACCCGCACCGGCACGCGCCCGGGCTCGCCCGTGAGGTGGCGCAGCCCGCCCATGGCCTCGGCCACCACGCCGAAGCCGGGGCGGTCGCGGTAAGGGCCCGTCTGGCCATAGCCGCTGATGCGCAGCATCACCAGCGCGGGATTGGCGGCCAGCAGTTCGTCAGGTCCGAGGCCCCAGCCTTCCATGGCACCCGGACGGAAGTTCTCGATCAGCACGTCGGCCTCGGCCGCCAGTTGCCGCACGATGGCCTGCGCTTCGGCCTGGCGCAAGTCGAGCGCGAGCGAGCGCTTGTTGCGCGACTGCACCTGCCACCAGACCGAGGTGCCGTCCTTCAGCAGACGCCAGGTACGCAGCGGATCGCCCGCGCCGGGCGGCTCGATCTTGACCACCTCGGCGCCAAAGTCGGCCAGCGTGCGCGCCGCGAAAGGGCCGGCGATCAGTTGCCCGAGCTCGACGACCTTGAGCCCGGAGAGCGGGCCCGCCGGGGCCGGATCCGCAGGAGAAGAAGAGGTGTGCGTCATGGCGCGAGAGTGTGCCGCACGGGCCGCGCCCATCGCCTTGCGAAGCGGCTCAGGCGAACCGCGTGCCGCCCTTGGGAGACTGGAGCAGCGCATCGAGGTTGCGCGAGATCTTCTGCTCGATCTGCTCGCTGAAGCTGCTGAACAGGAAGCCGAGCGTGGCCTCCAGCTTGAAGGTGTGGGCGGTGACCTCGACCGTGCCGTCGATACCGGCGCGGCTGAATTGCGCCAGGTCGCGATCCTTGCCTTCGGTGTAGGAGCACTCCAGGCCGTAGTCCTGCTCCACCTGCTGGATCCACCGGCGCGCGACCTCGCGGGCGCTGGCAATGCCCAGCGCATGGTTTCGTTCGATAAGGATGTCAGGCACCGTGTTCTTCTCCGTTGTGGTCGTGGCTGGAATTCGTCTGCTGGATTCCGGTGATCGTTTGCAATGCGTGGCGCCGCTCGTCCGTCGTCGGCAATGCGGCGATGCGGCGGACCTCCTTGTAGAAGTGCGGCCAGTCGCGGCTCCCGCGTTCGAACAGCGCCTCGAAGGCCGGCACCAGGTCGTCGTAGGCACCCTGGGCGCCGAAGGCCGCATTGTTGGCGCGGGCCACCCAGCCGTCGTAGGCGCCCTGGCGCGGGCCCTGCCATTCTGCGCGAAACCTGGCGTAGCGCTCGCGGAAGTCGTCCATGGCGGCTTTCTTCATGGCCTCGACCGCGGTCCAGTCGCCCGCCTTGGCTTCCTTCGATTCGTAGGCCCGGTTCAGCGCGCGCCGCGTATCGAGCGCCAGTGCGCGAAATTGCCGGCGCTGGCCGTCGAAGCGCGCATATTCGCTGCGCGCCGCATCGCTGGCCTCGCGCTGCAGCCACAACGCACCGCCGATGCGCTCCACCGCGGTGGCATACGACTCATTGAAGACGGTGTCGCCGGGCACATACAGCACCTGATGCGCGAGTTCGTGGAACACGATGCGCGCCAATTCGCCTTCGGGGTAGCCGATGAAGGTGGACAGCAGCGGATCGCCGCCGGCCCAGTTCATCCACCCCAGCGTGGAATATGCGGGCACCGGATACACCGCCGTTTCCATGCCCTTGCCGCGCTGCGCCTCGGCTTCGGCCCGGGCCGCCGCTTCGTCGTAGTAGCCGCGGTATCCCACGCAGCCCGCCACCGGAAAGCACCAGTTCTTGAGCGTGAGCGAATACGGCGGCGCCGCCACCACGTTCCACACCGCCGCGGGGCGATGCAGGTCGGCGTACGATTTGTAGCTGGGGTTGTCGGGCAGCGCCAGTTCGGCCACGGCAAAGCGGCGGATGCGCTGCGCGAGTTCGAGCTTGGCCTTGAGCGGCTCGGAAACGGCCGGGTCGGCGAGCCATTCGGGCACCGGCCTGGCGGCCCGCATGATGCCGATGTGGCCGCTGGCCGATTGCCAGTAGTAGCGCAGGTCCGCGCAGCCGCCGAGCAGCAACAGGGCGGCCGCAGCGGTGAATGCCGACGCTGCCCTCACCCCGGCCCGCTCCCCTCGGGCGAAGTAGCGAGACACTCCACCTGCACCAGGCAGTCGTAGAACGTCGGCCCGCGGCCGATGTCGGTCAGGCGCTGGCTGGTGAGCTGGTTGACGTTGGTGCCGTCCATGCCGAGCTTGCGCCACCAAATGCCCATGCCGTGCACCACGCCCGGCCGCGCGCGGCGCGAGACCTCGGCGCGGCAGCGGTGCTCGCCCCGGTGGTTGAAGACGCGCACGGTCGCGCCGTTCTCGATGCCGCGCACGGCCGCGTCCGCCGCATGGATCTCGAGCAGCGGCTCGCCTTCGATGGCGCGCAGGCTGGTCACGTTGACGAAGGTCGAATTGAGGAAGTTGCGCGCCGGCGGCGAGATCATGGCCAGCGGAAATTCGGCGGAGCTGCCCGCCGCTTCATAGTTGGGCACATGGTCGGGCAGTCCGTCCATGCCGTCGGCCTGCAGCCGTTCGCTGAAGAATTCGCAGCGGCCCGAGGGGGTGGGAAACCGGCCCTCGGCAAACGGGGCTTCGGGCAGCTTCAGGCTGGTGAAGCCCTGGGCCAGCAGCTGCTCGTAGTCAATGGCACCGGGCGCAAAGGCGGTGCGGCACAGCGCCTCATCGTCGTCCGAGAAGCAGGGCTCGTCGAAGCCCATGCGGCGCGCGAGTTCGCGGAATACCCAGGCGTTGCTGCGCGCCTCGCCGCGCGGCGCGACCGCGGGACGGTTCAGCAGCACGTCGGTATGGCCGTAGCTGCAATGGATGTCCCAATGCTCCAGCTGGGTTGTGGCGGGCAGCAGGTAGTCGGCGTAGTCGGCGGTGTCGGTGCGGAACTGCTCCAGCACCACGGTGAAGAGGTCTTCGCGCGCGAAGCCCGCCACCACCTTTCCGGATTCGGGCGCCACCGCGACCGGATTGCTGTTGTAGACCACGATGGCCTTCACCGGGTTGGCCTCGTCCAGCAGCGCATCGCCGATGGTGCTCATGTTCACGGTGCGCGGCTTTCGGCCCGCGAGCAGATCGGGCCGCTGCAGCGCCGCGCGGTCGGCCGGAAAGTGGCCCGAGCTGCTCAAGAGGAGCCCGCCCGCACGGTCGCGCCAGGCGCCCACCAGCGCCGGCAGGCAGGCGATCGCTCGCGCCGCGTTGCCGCCGCCCCGCACGCGCTGCATGCCGTAGTTCAGGCGGATCGCGGCCGGTTTGGTGGTGCCGTAGGCTTGGGCCAGCGCCACGATCTGCGCCTCCGGCACGCCGCACACCGCGGCGGCGCGCGCGGGCGGCCATTGCAGGGCACGTTCGCGCAATTGCTCCCAGCCCAGCGTGTAGTCGGCGATATAGCCGTGGTCGAGCCAGTCGTGCACGATGAGCTCATGCATCAGCGCCAGGGCCAGCGCGGCGTCGGTGCCGGGCAGCAAGGCGATGTGCTCGTCGCACTTGTCGGCGGTTTCGGTCTTGCGCGGATCAATGCACACCAGCCGCGCTCCGGCCCGCTTGGCGGCTTGCGCGTGGCGCCAGAAATGCAGGTTGCTGGCAATGGAGTTGCTGCCCCAGATCAGGATCAGCTTCGCCTCGGCGAAAAACTCGATCCGCATGCCCACTTTGGCGCCCAGGGTGTGGACCATGGCCTCGCCGCCCGCCATGGAGCAGATCGTGCGGTCCAGCAGCGAGGCGCCCAACTTGTGGAAAAAACGACGGTCCATCGACTCGCCCTGGACCAAACCCATCGTGCCGGCGTAACTATAAGGCACAATTGTGTCAGGATTTATCTGCAAAGCGCGAAGATGCGCGGCGATGTCGTCAAGCGCGGCCTCCCAGCTCACGGGTTCGAAGCGGCCGCTGCCCTTGGGGCCGGACCGCTTCAAGGGCTGGACCAACCGCTCGGCGTGATCGTTGCGCTCGATGTAGCGCGAGACCTTGGTGCAAAGAACGCCAGCCGTGTGCGAATGGGCCGGATTGCCCTGCAGCTTCACGGCCACGCCGTCCTGGACGGTGGTGACAAGGGCGCAGGTATCCGGGCAGTCGTGCGGACAGGCGCCCAGGACCGTGGTGGTGGGAGTGGGGAGAACAGCTGTTGTAGAGACCGGGGCATCGACCATCCGGCAAGTCTAAAGTTTTCCAGGTTTGGCGCGCCACGTTGCGCGCAGAAGAGGTTTTCACCATGATGAATCGTAGATATTTTTCAGTGGCCGCAGGCGCAGCGGCACTGGGTGGCTTCCAGTTGGCCCGGGCGCAGGGCGACACCCCGCTCGTTCTCGGCCAATCGGCGCCTTTCACCGGGCCGGCCGCGCAGCTCGGCATCCAGTTCCATCAGGGTGCCAAGCTGTTCCTGGACCAGTACAACTCCCAGCCCGGCCGCCGCCAGGTTGTGATCAAGAATCTGGACGACGGCTATGAGCCCGACCGCTGCGCCGCCAACACGCAAAAGCTGATCGAAGAAGATGTATTCGCGCTCTTCGGCTACATCGGCACGCCCACCAGCCTGGCGGCAATGCCCCTCGCGGTGAAGGACAAGGTGCCCTTCATTGCTCCGTTCACCGGTGCGATGTCGCTGCGCGAACCCTTCCAGAAGAACGTGTTTCACCTGCGCGCCTCGTACAACGACGAGACCGCGCTCATCGTGAAGCAGCTCACTCACCTGCACCTGAAGAAGATCGCGGTCTTCTACCAGAACGACGCCTACGGCAAGGCCGGGCTCGACGGGGTGACGCTGGCGCTCTCGCAGCAGGACCTGAAGCCATTGGCGCTTGCCACGGTTGAACGCAATTCAGTCGACGTGGCGGCGGCGGTGAAAACCATCGTGGCGGCCAAGCCCGACGCGGTGGTCCAGGTGGGCGCCTACAAGGCGTGCGCCGCTTTCATCCGCCAGGCACGCAAGGCGGGCTACGGCGGCACCTTCTTCAACGTGTCCTTCGTGGGTACCCAGGCGCTGGCCGACGAACTCGGCAAGGAGGGTGCGGGCGTGATGGTGACGCAGGTGGTGCCTTCGCCCTACAACCCGGCCAACGCGCTCACGCGCGAGTTCAGCGAGGCCGTGAAAAAGGTAGGCGCCAGCGCCAGCGCCAATTTCTCGAGCATGGAAGGCTATCTGGCTGCCAAGGTGCTGACCGAGGGCCTGCGCCGCGCGCCGGGCAAGGCCACGCGCGACAGCCTGGTCGCCGGCCTGGAAAGCATCGACCGGCAGCAGTTCGGCGGTTTCGAGGTGTCGTTCTCGGCCAAGAACCACGTGGCATCGAAGTTCGTCGAACTGTCGATGATCACCGCCGACGGCCGCGTCAGGACCTAATCTGCCCGCTTTGCATCAGGCGCTGAGCCCGTCCACGGCCTGGAACATGGCCTGCCGGGCCTGGCTCACGACCTGGCCGCGCCACGCGTCAGTGTCCGTGTAGAAGGCTTCGCGCATGCGTGCGCGAATGCCGTCGGCCAAGTCGGCCGGCGCCTCGGGGTGCTTGTGCAGCCAATGGTCGGCGCGCAGGGCGTTCATCACATCCAGCATGGGCAGCGTGCCGTACTCGAGCGCGATGCCGGTGTATTCGGCCTGCGGGCACTCCTGGTACACCGCCTCGCACATGAGGCCGCGCAGCGGGGCCGAGGTGGAGGAACCGTCGTAGATGGACGTGACCGGCGCCGCGGGCGTGCCCCACCACGCGTTGGCGCGGGCGTGGGCGGCCTTGTCGTCCCGGCCGGCGAAGATGCGCTCGCCGATGCCGTTCGGGCCGAGCCCGGTGTGCAGGTCGATCCAGCCCAGGCGGCGGGCGCCGCCCGCGTGGCGGCGCAGCACGCCGCGCAATGTCTTGTTGCTCCAGGTCTCGGCCTTGCCGCCGAAAAAGACTCCATCGCCGAACTGGTATTGCCCGCCGCTCACCGCCGCCTGGAAGGCCGCGGCACCATGCTTGTCGATCCACTTCTCCAGCGCCGCCTGGTTGTCGGGGGTGGGCGGCCACGTGTCGGGCACGAGCAGCGGATGCAGCTTGGCGTAGGCATCGTTGACAGGAAGAGGCTTCGAGAAATCGACGAAATTCCGGTTCAGGTCGACGCCTTCGTGCGTGACGCGCCGGCCGTATGAAAAACCGTGCGGATTGAGCGCGTGCACGTACATCACCGCGACGCCCTGCGCCCTGGCCTTCTCGCGCCATTCGGCATCGTGCAGCGCAAACACCTGCACACCGCTGCCGCAATGGCCCTCGACACCATGGCAAGCGCTGGAGACGATCAGCAGGCGCTCTGCGTTGGCGGGGCCGTCGAGCGCCACGTCCATCGAGAGGTCCTCGCCGTCCTGCCCCTTGACGGGGTGCGCGTGCGGCTCGACCGAGAGGCCAGCGCTCACGCAGCCCTGCAAGAACTTCTGGCGCGCCTGCGCGTAGCGGGTCGCAAACGCCTCGCCGATGCCGATCAAGGGGCGCCTCCCCCCGGCTTCAGGAACTGCTCGGCCAATTGCACCCAGCAGGTGGCGCCCAAGGGAATCAGGTCGTCATTGAAATCGTAGCTCGCGTTGTGCAGCGTGCAGGGCCCTTCGCCGTGGTGCACGTCGCGGTGCGAGCCGTCGCCGTTGCCGATGAAGGCATAGGCACCGGGCTTGGCCTGCAGCATGAAGGCGAAGTCTTCCGAGGTCATGGCGGCTTCCTGCCGCAGCACGTTCTCCGGGCCCACGATCTCGCCCATCACGCGGCGCGCAAAGTTGGCCTCGGCCTCGGTGTTGATGGTGGGCGGGTAGTAGCGCTCGAAGCGGAAATCGCAGGTCGCGTCATGCGCGGCGCAGATGTGCTCGGCAATCTTCCGCATGCGCGACTCGATCAGGTCGAGCACCTCGATGGAGAAGGTGCGCACGGTGCCCGTCAGCTCGCAGTTGTCGGGAATGACGTTGTTGGCTTCGCCCGCATGGATGGTGGTGACCGAGATCACTGCCGAGTCGGTCGGCTTCATCTTGCGCGTGAGAATGGTCTGGAAGGCCTGCACGATCTCGCAGGCGACCGGCACCGGGTCGATGCCGGTCTGCGGCAGCGCGGCGTGGCCGCCCTTGCCCATGACGTTGATGTAGAACTTGTTGCCCGAGGCCATCACCGGCCCGGGGCTCACCGCGAACTGGCCCGCCTTCATGCCGGGCCAGTTGTGCATGCCAAACACAGCGTCCATCGGGAACTGCTCGAAGAGCCCTTCCTTGATCATCTCGCGGGCGCCTCCGCCGCCCTCTTCGGCCGGCTGGAAGATCAGGTAGACCGTGCCGTCGAAATTGCGGTGCTTGGCCAGGTGCTGCGCCGCGGCCAGCAGCATGGCGGTGTGGCCGTCGTGGCCGCAGGCGTGCATCTTGCCGTGGTGCTTGCTGGCATGGGCGAAGGTGTTGAGCTCGGTGACGGGCAGTGCGTCCATGTCGGCACGCAGGCCGACGGCGCGGTTGCTGCTGCCGTTCTTGACAATGCCCACCACGCCGGTGGTGCCCAGGCCGCGGTGGATGGGAATGCCCCACTCGGTGAGCTTGCCTGCCACCACGTCGGCGGTGCGGACTTCCTGGAAGCAGAGTTCGGGATGGGCATGAAGGTCACGTCGGACGGCGGCGATGCCGGCCGCCTGCGTGACGAGGGAATCGATGAGTTTCATGGGGCACAGTCTAGGCTTTGCGGAAACCCGCGCAAATACCGTGCCGGGCAAACCCTCGGGCTGCGTTCAAGAACCCGATCAGCGTCCGATGCTCTTCAGGTAGTCGGCGCGGGCGGCCAGTGCCGTATCCGTGAAATCGGTGAATACGCCGTCCACACCCAGCTTGTAGTACACCGCGTACTCGTTCTTGCCCTGGCCGCCGTAGTCGGCCGCGAGCCGGCGCGACTCGTTGCGGAAGGTAAACGGGTGCACGAACAGGCCTGCCTTGTGCGCATCCGCAACGAGCGTCGTGGGCGCCGTCGAGGTCGCGTCGGCATCGTTGATCTTGCCGTCCTTGTTGACGTCCACGGGCTTGCCGTCGGCGCCGATGGTGCCCTTGATGCTCACGATATAGCGCTTCCACGGGCCGATGCCGTCCGCATAGCTCTTGATCTCGGCCAGGCCCGCGGGCGTGACCATGGCGTCGAAGTTGCGCTTGTCGCCGGCCTTGGTCCAGTCATACGGGCGGTCGCTCGGCACGGCGAAGGTCACCGCGCCGGTCTTCATGTCGACGCTGTCCCCGTCGATCAGCTGGATGAGCCGGGTATTGAGGCCCTTGCTCTTCATGTACTTGAGGCTGCCGGGCTCGAAGGACTGCACGTAGATAGGCGCGGTCTTGCTGTTCCAGCCGGCGGCGTTGATGGCCGCGATGACCTTGTCCTCCATCGGCAGGCCGAGCTCGCGGAAGTAGGTCGGGTTCTTGGTCTCGGGATAGATCGCGATGGTGCGCCCGGTTTCCTTCGACTTGGCCTTGGCAAAGTCGATGATCTCCTGGAAGGTCACGACCTTGAACTTGCCGTTGAATTCCTGCGGCCGCTCGGCGTCGGTCGAGATGCCGCCGAGCGTCTTGATCTCGGCCAGAGTGAAATCATTGCTGAACCAGCCGGTCTGGGTTTCGCCGTCGACCTTGATGGTCTTCTTGCGCGAGGCGAAGCGGGGGTGCTTGGCCACGTCGGTGCTGATGGCCAAGTTGGGGTCGTGGCGGGCGATGAGCACGCCGTCCTTGGTGGAGACCAGGTCCATCTCGATCACGTCGGCGCCAAGCTCGATGGCCCGCGAGTAGGCCTCGAGCGTCTGCTCCGGCAAATAGCCCGACGCACCGCGATGCGCGATGACCAGGGGCGGCTGGCCGTCCAGCGTCAGCAGCTTCTGGGACGAACCAGGGCCGGTGCTGCCGCAGGCGGCCAGGCAAAGTGCGGCGGCCGCGGCAAGGGTGAAAGGAAGGGTGCGCATCGTCTTTTTCTCCATCCAAAAGAGGCGCAGGGTACCCGTTCCGCGTGACAGCAAGCGCGCTCATCGGCGCGGCGCGCCGACTTCTTGGACAATCTGTTGCATGCCCCACACGCTTTCCCCTCAAAGCCTCGCACTCGCCCAGTCGCTGGTGCGCATGAACACCGTCAGCGCCAACAGCAACCTCCAGCTGATCGACCTCGCGCAAAGCCACCTGTCCGCCCTGGGTGTGAAGAGCCGCATCACTTACAACGCCGAGCGCACCAAAGCGAATCTCTTTGCAACGCTCGGCGAGGGCAAGCCGGCCGGCGTCATCATCTCGGGCCACACCGACACGGTGCCCTGGGACGGGCAGGCATGGAGCGTCGATCCGCTCTCCGCCTCGGTGAAGGACGGCCGCCTGTACGGACGCGGCTCGGCCGACATGAAGAGCTTCATCGCCATCGCCCTGTCCAACGCGAGCCGCTTCCTCGAAAGCGACTCGCCCTTCGCGGTGCATTTCGCCTTCAGCTATGAGGAAGAGATCGGCTGCTTCGGCGTGAAGGAGCTCATCGCCGACATGCGCGACGCCGGCATCAAGCCCGTCGCCTGCATCGTGGGCGAGCCCACCAGCATGGTGCCGGCCATTGCGCACAAGGGCGTGTACCGCTACCGCTGCTGCGTGCGCGGCAAGGAGGCGCATTCGTCGCTCACGCCGCATTCGGTCAACGCCATCGAGATGGCTGCACGCGTGGTGGGCAAGGTGCGCGACATGGCCGAAGGCTTCGAACGCACCGAGCCGCGCTACGAGGGCTTCGACGTGCCCTTCAGCACCGCGAGCGTGGGCCAGTTTCACGGCGGCATTGCCGACAACGTGGTGCCGCGCGACGCCGAGTTCCGCTACGAGTTCCGCGACTTGCCGACCGCCGACGCCAGGAAGATGCAGGACGAGGTCGTCGCCTATGCCGGCAGCCTCGAAGCGTCGATGAAGAAGGTGGCGCCCGATGCGGGCTTCCGCTTCGAGACCATCTGCGAGATTCCGAGCTTCCTTGGCGCGGCTGGCGATGCGGTCACGCAACTCGCGCAGCGCCTTTCGGGTGAGGAGCGCACCACGCAGGTGGCGTTCGGCACCGAAGCGGGCCTATTCAAGAACGCCGGCATCCCCACTGTGGTGTGCGGGCCGGGCAGCATCAACCAGGCGCACCAGCCCGACGAGTTCGTGAGCCTTGATCAGCTGGGGCGCTGCGAACTCTTCATGGAGCGCCTTGCCTCCACTCCCAAGATCGGTTGATGCCGGCGCCAACGGGCTCGCCGCATTGGATCGCATGAAGCGCGTGGCGCTCGGCCTGCTGTGCGGCGCCGCGCTGCTGTATGCGCTGGCCAGCGCGCTGCAGGGGCAGCATCCGGCCTGGGGCTACGTGGCCGCATTCGCGGAGGCCGCGATGGTCGGCGCCATTGCCGACTGGTTTGCGGTGGTGGCGCTGTTCCGCCACCCGCTCGGGCTGCCGATTCCGCACACCGCGATCATCCCGAGCAACAAGGACCGCATCGGCGCCAAGCTGGCCGGCTTCATCTGCAACAACTTCCTGAGCACCGCACAGGTGCTTGCGAAGCTGCGGGAGTTCGATGCGGCCGGCCGGCTGGCCGACTGGCTCGCGCGCCCGGCCAGCGGCGAGAAGCTCGGCGAATGGGGCGTGGCCGCGGCGCGCTACGGGCTCTCGGCCTTCGACGACGAGCGGGTGCGCGCCTTCATGGGGCGCGCCGCCGCCGCAGGCCTCGAGAAGATCGATCTTTCGCGCCTGATGGGTCAGGCGCTGGACGCGCTCACGGCCGGCGGGCGCCACCAGGCGCTGCTCGACGACGTGCTGCAGCAGGTCGCCGGGCTGCTCGAAGGCGAAGAGGTGCAGGCGCACATCACCGAGGCGATCGCGCGCGAGATCAAGACGCTGCGCTACGTGGGCCTCGACCAGGTCGCGGCCAAGCTCGCGACGCGCAAGATCGTGGCGGCCGTGGCGCGCACCATCGCCGAGTTGGCGGCCGAGCCCGGCCACCCCATGCGCAAGCGCTTCGACCACTTCGTCGATGACTTCGTGGTGCGGCTCAAGCTCGACCCGGAGTTCCAGCGGCGCGGCGAGCAGATCCGCGCCGAGCTGATGGCGCATCCGGCGCTCGGCGATTACCTGCACGGCATCTGGGGCGAGCTCCTGGACTGGCTGCATGACGACCTGGGCCGCGGCGATTCGACGATTCGCCGGCGCATCGCGTCGATGGCCGGCGCGCTGGGCCAGCGCCTGCAGGCCGACGAGGCGATCCGCCACTGGATCAATGAGCAGATCGAAGCGGCCGCGCCGCTGGCCATCGAGCGCTACCGCGAAGACATCCGCCGCTACATCGAGGAACGCGTCGGCGAATGGAACGCGAGCGAGATGACCGACGAGCTGGAGCGCCACATCGGCCGCGACCTGCAGTTCATCCGCATCAACGGCACGCTGGTGGGTGGGCTGGTGGGGCTTTCGATCCACGCGGCGACCCAGTTGCTGCGCGGCTGAGTCGTCCGCGATTGCGGGTAATCCGCAGTCAACGAAAGTGTGCATGTCGCCGCGGGGATTGCGCCGCCTCCCCTGCCTCCTTCTAGACTGCTTGCGCATCCACACCAAGGAGAGAAGAGTCATGCCCCGCAGCCGCCCGTTCTTTCACGCCGCCGCGCTCCTCGCCATGCTGGCCCTGCTGGGCGCTTGCGCAAACCTCGCGCCGCCGCCGCCATCCCGGACCACCCGGCCAGCCGCTTGGTCCGAGCCCGAGGCGCTGGTCGCACCGTCTTCGTTCGCCGGCGTGCACGGCCTGGCCATCGACCAGAAGGGCCGGCTGCTGGCCGGCTCGGTGCTCGGCAATACGCTGTGGGAAGTCGACCGGACCAGCGGCGCAGCCAAGGTCCTGATCGACGCACCGGAAGGCCAGGCGGACGACATCGCGGTCGGCCCCAAGGGCGAGCTGGCATGGACCAACTACCTGATGGGCATGCTGCGCTACCGCGAGAGCGAAGGCGCGCCGATGCGCGTGCTCGCCAAGGACCTGCCCGGCCTGAACTCGCTCGACTTCGACCGCCGCAACAACAAGCTCTACGCCTCCCAGGTGTTCCTGGGCGATGCGCTGTGGGAGATCGACCGTGCGGGCCAGAAGCCGCCGCGGCTCATCAAGAAGGACATGGGCGGCTTCAACGGCTTCGAGGTCGGCCCCGACGGCATGCTCTACGGCCCGCTGTGGTTCAAGGGCCAGGTCGTGAAGATCGATCCGGCCGACGGCAACATGACCGTGATCGCCGACGGCTTCAAGATTCCCGCGGCCGCCAACCTCGACGGCAAGGGCAACCTCTGGGTGGTCGATGCGCGCAGCGGCGAGCTGGTGCGCGTTGACCTGGCCACGGGCCGCAAAACCGTCGCCAGGCAGTTGCGCCCGTCCCTGGACAACCTCGCCATCGCGCCCGACGGCACGATCTACGTGTCGAACATGGCAAACAACGAGATCCAGGCCTTCGACCCCGCGACCGGAGTGCTGCGCACGCTCACCAGCGGCAAGCTCGCGGCGCCGGCGGGCCTCAAGATCGACGGCCAGACCCTCTGGGTGGCGGACGTGTTCGGCTTCCGGCAGGTGAACGTGCGCACCGGCGAAGTGCGCGACGTGTTCCGCATGCAGCGCGATCCCGAGCTCGACTACCCGTTCGCGGTCGGCGTCTCGGGCACGCTCTTCGCGCTGACCTCGTGGTTCACCGGCACCGTGCAGCTGGTGGACCGGCAGACGCTCCGGACCGTGGAAACCATCCACGGACTGAAGGCGCCGTTCGACGCCATTCCCATGCCCGACGGCAGCGTGATCTATGCCGAGATCGCAACCGGCAGCATCACTCGCGCGCGGGGTCCTCACTTTGCGGACAAGCAAGTGCTCGCCAGCGGGTTGGGCGGCCCGGTGCAGATGATCATCGGGCAGGACGGCGCGCTCTACGTCACCGAGGCGGCGGGCAAGCTGACGCGCATTCCGCTGGACGCCAGCGCCCCGCTGCGGGCCATCGCGGAGGGCCTTGCCCTGCCGGAGGGTCTGGCCCAGACGCCATGGGGCAGCTTCATCGTGGCCGAGAGCGCGGCGCGGCGGCTGGTGGAGATCGACCCCGCCACCGGCTCGCGACGCACCGTGGCTGAAAACCTGCCGATCGGGTTGGCACCGAGCCCCGGCTTGCCGCCGCCTTATGTGGTCACGGGAGTCGCGGTGGGGAGCGACGGGACCGTCTACATGTCGGCCGACCGGAACAATGCGATCTACAGGATCCGCCCGAAAAACTGACACAAGGCAAGGCATGAAAATGTGATTTACCTTTAAAAACAATTATTACAAGCTCCTCTCAGACGCTCCGTTACAACTTCTTGGCCACCCGGGCCGTCGGCGGTGCGTCTTCTCCAGGAGAACAAAGACATGACACCCCTCGTCGTAGGCCAACTGCTGTCGCCGGAATATTCACTCGGACTGGTGGCGCTCTCGTTCCTCATCTCGTTCGCAGGCTCCCTGGTGGCCCTGATTTGCGCGGGGCGCATGGTGGGCGCAGACGGCAAACCCAATCTCGCAGTCGTGGCGTGCGCGGCGGTGGCGCTGGGAGGCATCGGCATCTGGTCGATGCACTTCATCGGCATGCTGGCCTACCGGCTGCCGGTCGGCATTTCGTACAACATGCCGCTGACGGTGGTGTCGCTGGTGGCGGCGATCCTGATTTCTGGCATTGCGCTGTACCTGGCCGGCGGCGGGCGCCGTTTCAGCAAGCCCGGATGGCTGGCCGGCAGCCTGCTGGCCGGCGTCGGCGTCTGCGTGATGCACTACATGGGCATGTTCGCGATGAACATGCGCGCTGCCATGGAGTTCGACCCGGCCATCGTGGCGCTGTCGGTGGGGATTGCAATCACGGCGGCCGGCGCGGCCCTGTGGCTGGCCTTCAACCTGCGCCGGCTGACCCACAAGGTCGCCGCCGCTGCGGTGATGGGCGTTGCCGTCTGCACCATGCACTACGTGGGCATGAGCGCCGCGAGCATGATCTGCATTGCGGCCGCGCCTACCGACGCGCTGGCCATCGGCGGCAACTACATGGGCCTGACGGTGTTCGGCACGGCCGGCGCGGTACTGATCTTCATCTACTGGGTGATCACAGGCACCAGCCTGGACGCACCCGCCGCACCGCAGCGCGCCCGCACCAGCTAATTGGCGCAAGCCGGGCGCGCATCGGCGCCCTAGAGTTGGTGCAGAGCGAAAGCGTTCTGCACTGACTCTTCCATGCCCGTCATCGAATCCCGGCTGCACACTGCCAGCGAATCCTTCCAGGCCCACCGCGCCAGCATGCTCGAATTGCTGGGCCAGGTGCGGTCGCACGAGGCCCGCTCGGCGGCGGCCTCGAATGCCTCGGCCGAGCGCTTTGCCAGGCGTGGCCAGCTGCTGCCGCGCGAAAGGCTCGCACTGCTGCTCGACACCGGCGAGCCCTTCCTGCCGCTAGCCTCGCTCGCGGGGCTGGGCCACGACAACGAGGACCTCGGCAAGAGCGTGCCGGGCGGCGGCGTGATCGCGGGCATCGGCCGGGTCGCGGGTGTGCGCTGCATGATCAGCGCGTCCGACTCCGGCATCGACGCCGGCGCGCTGCAGCCCATGGGACTGGACAAGCAACTGCGCATGCAGGAGATCGCGCTCGAAAACAAGCTGCCCTATGTCCAACTGGTCGAAAGCGCAGGCGCCAATCTGATGCAATACCGCGTGCAGGACTTCGTGCGCGGCGGCGGCATCTTCCGCAACCTGGCGCGGCTCTCCGCGGCGGGGCTGCCGGTCGTCACGGTGACGCACGGCTCATCCACCGCGGGCGGCGCCTACCAGACCGGGCTTTCCGACTACATCGTGATGGTGCGCGACCGCACCCGCGCCTTCCTGGCGGGGCCGCCGCTGCTGAAAGCTGCCACGGGCGAGATCGCCACCGAGGAAGAACTGGGCGGCGCCGTGATGCACACCCACGTCTCCGGCTTGGGCGATTACCTGGCCGAGGACGACCGCGACGCCATCCGCATCGCACGATCGATCCTCGGCGGCATCGATTGGGCGCGGGACGAAGCACCGCGCCGCTTCGCACCGCCGCTGTACCAAGCCGAGGAACTGCTCGGCATCATGCCCAGCGAGGGCCGCCGGCCGGTGGACATGCGCGAGGTCATCGCACGCATCGCCGACGGCTCCGAATTCCTCGAATTCAGCGAACACTACGGCAGCGCCACGGTGTGCGGACACTTGCGGCTCGAAGGCCATGCCGTGGGCATCGTCACCAACAACGGGCCGATCGATTCCGACGGTGCAACCAAGGCCACGCACTTCATTCAGGCCTGCTGCCAATCGCGAACGCCCATCGTCTACCTGCAGAACATCACGGGGTACATGGTCGGACGCGCCCATGAAGAGGCCGGGATCATCAAGCATGGTGCCAAGATGATCCAGGCCGTGACCAGCGCCACCGTACCGCAGATCACGCTGCACTGCGGCGCCTCTTACGGTGCGGGCAACTACGGCATGTGCGGCCGCGGCTTTGCACCGCGCTTCTGCTTCTCGTGGCCCAACGCGCGCACCGCGGTGATGGGCGGCGAGCAGGCGGCTAAGACCATGGCCATCGTGATGGAGGCGGGCATGGCGCGCAAAGGTGCTGTCGACCGCGCGAAGATCGATGCCATGCAGCGGCAGATCGTCGAGCGCTTCGAGCGGCAGACGAGCGTGTTCACCACGAGTGCGCTGCTGCTCGACGACGGCGTGATCGATCCGCGCGACACGCGCGCGGTGCTGGCCGAAGTGCTCGCGGTCTGCCGCGATGCCGATGCGCGCGTGCCGCAGGCCATGCAGTTTTCGGTGGCGCGGCCATGAGCTTCACCAAGATCCTCATTGCCAACCGCGGCGAAATCGCGGTGCGTGTGATGCGCACTGCGCGTGCCATGGGCAATCGCACGGTGGCCGTGTATTCGACTGCCGACGCCGATGCGGAGCACGTGCGGCAAGCCGACCAGGCCGTATGGATCGGCGAGCCGCTGCCCGCGCACAGCTACCTGAACATCGCATCCGTGATCGAGGCCGCACGCATCAGCGGCGCCGATGCGGTGCACCCGGGCTACGGCTTCATGGCCGAGAACGCGGAGTTTGCGCAGGCCTGCCTCGATGCGGGGCTGGTCTTCATCGGCCCCTCTCCGGCCGCCATCCGCGCCATGGGCGACAAGGCCGGTGCGAAGCGGCTGATGCAGGCGGCGGGCGTGCCGTGCATCCCGGGCTACCAAGGCGAGGACCAGCGCACGACCACGCTCGCGGCGGAGGCGGAACGCATCGGCTGGCCCGTGATGATCAAGGCGACGGCCGGGGGCGGCGGGCGGGGCATGCGGCTCGCGCCGTCTGCGGCGGTGTTTGCCGAACTGCTGCAAAGTGCGCAGTCCGAGGCGCTGCATGCTTTCGGAGACCCAACCGTGATCCTGGAGCGCGCAATCGTCGCGCCGCGGCACATCGAGATCCAGGTGTTTGCCGATCGGCACGGCCACGCCATTCACCTGGGCGAGCGCGACTGCTCGGTGCAGCGTCGGCACCAGAAGGTGATCGAGGAATCGCCCTCGCCGGCCGTGTCGCCAGCTTTGCGCGAACGCATGGGTGCGACGGCCGTGGCGGCGGCCAAGGCCATCGGCTACGAAGGCGCGGGCACCTTCGAGTTCCTGCTCGACGCCGAGGGCCGGTACTGGTTCATGGAAATGAACACGCGGCTGCAAGTGGAGCATCCGGTGACAGAGGCGGTCACCGGGCTCGACCTCGTCGAACTGCAGTTGCGCGTTGCAGGCGGCGAGCCGCTCCCACTAGGACAGCAAGACGTGCGCATGGAAGGCCATGCGATCGAGGTCCGGCTCTGTGCCGAAGACCCACAACAGGGCTTCGTGCCGCAAAGCGGCACCCTCGCCGCATGGCGACCTTCACCGAGCTTGCGTACCGAGCATGCGCTGCACGATGGCGCCTCTGTGTCGCCCTTCTACGACTCAATGATCGCCAAGCTCGTGGCGCACGGCCGCACGCGCGATGAAGCTAGGCAACGGCTCGTCGCAGGGCTGCGGGACACCGTGGCATTGGGCATTGCAACCAATCAGAAGTTCTTGCAGTGCGCCCTCTCGCACCGAGTGTTTGCCGACGGCAAGGCGACGACTGCCTTCATTGCCGAGCACGCCGACACATTGCTCGCACCGGACGCCGCCACGGAAGATCGGGCCGTGCTGCTGGCCGCACTGCTGCTCCAACTGGGCGAACGCGGATGGCCCTCGCCGCTTGCCCACACGCTGCCCAATGCCCTGCGCTTTGCGCTCGACGGAAAGGTGCATGCGGTGCGTGTGACGCCGCACGGTGCGGGCCGCTTCGATGTCGCGCCCGATGCAGTGCCGTCCACCCGCATCGAGCTGATCTCGCTGTCCGATGGCCACATGCGCTTCTCGTGCGGCGGCGTCTCGGAGCAAGCCCTGGCGGTGCGCCCATCCACCGATCGCTCGTGGTTGCACTTTCGCGGCCAGGCCTTCGAACTGCAGGACCTCACGCACGTCGCCGTGCCCCGCGCCAATGCCGCAGGCGGCGACGGCCTGCTGCGCGCCTCGATGAACGGCCGCGTCATCGCGCTGCTGGTGGCCGAGGGCGATGCCGTCGCCGCGGGCCAGCCGCTTGTCACGCTCGAAGCGATGAAGATGGAGCACGTGCATTGCGCGCCGCGTGCCGGCCGCGTTGCCGCGCTGCACGTGGCGGTGGGCGCGCAGGTGGCCGCGCGTCATGTGGTGGCGGAGATTGCCGACGCATGACGGCGCACACTGCACCTTGCGAGTTTTTCCGGAGGCCTTTCCAATGAACACCTCTTCCCGCTACCGTTCCGTGTTCGCGCCCGGCCTGTTCGCCGGGCAGGTGATCGTCGTCACCGGCGGCGGCTCGGGAATCGGCCGCTGCACGGCACACGAGCTCGCATCGCTGGGCGCACAGGTCGTGCTGGTCGGCCGCAATGTCGAAAAGCTGCAGCATGTGCAGGCCGAGATCGCCGACGCGGGGGGAAAGGCGGGCATCCAGGCCTTCGACATCCGGCAGGAGGAAGCGGTGCGCGCGGCGGTGGCCGGCATCGTTGCCGCGCATGGCCGCATCGACGGCCTCGTCAACAACGCGGGCGGCCAGTACATCACGCCGCTCGCGGCCATCTCGGCCAAGGGCTGGGAGGCGGTGATCCACACCAACCTCACGGGCGGCTTTCTCGTCGCGCGCGAGTGCTTCCTGCAGAGCATGCAGGCGAACGGCGGCGCCATCGTCAACATCGTGGCCGATATCTGGGGCTCCATGCCCAACATGGGCCACAGCGGTGCGGCGCGCGCGGGCACGGTGAGCTTCACCGAAACGGCCGCGCTCGAATGGGCCGCGAGCGGCGTGCGGGTGAACGCCGTGGCGCCGGGCTACATCGCATCGAGCGGCATGGACCACTACCCGCCCGAGGCCGGCGACATGCTGCGCGCCATGCGCAACACCGTGCCCGCGGGCCGCTTCGGCAACGAGGCCGAGACCTCCGCAGCCATCACCTTTTTGCTGAGCCCCGCCGCCAGCTTCATCAGCGGCAGCGTGCTGCGCGTGGACGGCGCGCGCCCGCAGGTGCGCATGGGCTGGCCGATGGCGCTGCCCGATGCGAAGGTGCGGCAGCGCGCGGCGGTGCGGCCTTTCGACGGCTTTCACCTGGCGAAGACGCCGCGCGTGTTCAAGGATGGCGGCGAATCGCCGAACGATTGATTGGAGACCACCGCATGCAGTACACCCACGAACACCTCGAGATCCAGAAGACGCTGCGCCGCTTCATCGACGACGAGATCAACCCTCACGTGGACGAATGGGAAGAGGCTGAGATCTTTCCCGCGCACGAGGTCTTCAAGAAGCTTGGCAACCTGGGCATGCTGGGCCTCAACAAGCCCGAGGAATTCGGCGGCGCGGGGCTCGACTATTCGTACGCGATGGCCATGGCCGAGGCGCTGGGGCACGTGAGCTGCGGCGGCGTGCCGATGGCCATTGGCGTGCAGACCGATATGTGCACGCCCGCGCTTGCGCGCTTTGGCAGCGACGAACTGCGGCGCGAGTTCCTGGCACCGGCCATCGCTGGCGACATGGTCGGCTGCATCGGTGTGAGCGAGCCGGGTGCGGGCAGCGACGTGGCCGGCCTCAAGAGCCATGCGCGCAAGGACGGCGGCGACTACCTCATCAGCGGACAGAAGATGTGGATCACCAACAGCCTGCAGGCCGACTGGATGTGCATGCTGGTCAATACCGGCGACGGACCGGTTCATCGCAACAAGTCGCTCGTGATGGTGCCGATGGACAGCCCCGGCATCGAGAAGGCGAAGAAGATCCGCAAGATCGGCATGCATTCGAGCGACACGGGGCTTATCTACTTCAATGACGTGCGCGTGCCGCAGCGCTACCGCATTGGCGAAGAAGGCCAGGGCTTCGTCTACCAGATGCAGCAGTTCCAGGAAGAGCGGCTGTGGGCCGCGGCAAGCTCGCTCGAACCGATGGAAGACTGCATCGCGCAGACCATCGAATGGGCGCAGCAGCGGCACTTGTTCGGCGGCACGCTGGCCGACCAGCAATGGGTGCAGTTCAAGCTGGCCGAGCTCAAGACCGAAGTGGAAGCGCTGCGCGCGCTCACCTACCGCGCCTGCGACCTGCACGTGCAGGGTGAGGACGTGCTCGAGCTCGCATCGATGGCCAAGCTCAAGACCGGCCGGCTCACGCGCCAGGTGGCCGACACCTGCCTGCAGTTCTGGGGGGGCATGGGCTTCACGCTCGAGAACCGCGTCTCGCGCCTGTACCGCGACGGCCGACTCGGCTCGATCGGCGGCGGCGCGGACGAAGTGATGCTCGGCATCCTCGCGAAGACCATGGGCATTGCCAAGCGGCCGCCGCGCGGCTGAAGCGCAATGAATGCCGAACTGCAGGCCGACCGCGCGGCGCTCGCCGACACGGTGCGGCGCTTTGCCGAGAACGAGATTGCGCCGCATGTCGAGGCCTGGGACGAAGCGGGCGAGTTTCCGCGCGCGCTGTACACGCGTGCCGCGGAGCTCGGCCTGCTCGGGCTCGGCTATCCGGAGGCGCTTGGCGGCACGCCGGCCTCGTATGCGCTCAAGCTGCCCGCTTGGATCGCGCTCGCGCGCCACGGCAAGAGCGGCGGCGTGCTTGCGAGCCTGTTCTCGCACAACATCGGCCTGCCGCCGGTGGTGCTGCATGCGAGCGACGCGGTGCGCACCGAGGTCGTGCCATCGGTGCTGCGCGGCGAGAAGATCTCTGCGCTCGCCATCACCGAGCCCGACGGCGGCTCCGACGTGGCGGCGCTACGCACCACGGCAACGCGCGACGGAGACCACTATGTGGTGAACGGCGAAAAAACCTTCATCACTTCAGGCATGCGCGCCGACTGGATCACCGTGGCGGTGCGCACGGGCGAAGAGCGCGGCCCTCGCGGCATCTCGATGCTGCTGGTGCCTGGCGATGCGGCGGGCCTTTCGCGCGTCCGGCTCACCAAGATGGGCTGGTGGTGTTCCGACACCGCGCAATTGCACTTCGACAACGTGCGCGTGCCCGCGCGCTATCTGCTGGGCAATGAAGGCGCGGGTTTTCGCATGGTCATGGGCAACTTCAACGGCGAGCGCATCGGGCTGGCCGCGGGCGCCCTCGGCTTTGCACAGGCCTGCCTCGACGAGGCGTTGGCATGGTCGCAGGGGCGCAAGACATTCGGCGCGGCGCTCATCGAGCACCAGGCGGTACGCCACAAGCTGGTCGACATGCAGATGCGCATCACCTCTACCCTCGCCTGGCTCGAAGCGGTGTCGGCCCTAGGCGATGCGAACGAGGCGGCGGGCCGCGTCAACGCCCCCGAGTGGGTGGCGGACGTCTGCATGCTCAAGAACCACGCGACGCAGACGATGCAGTTCTGCGCCGACCAATCCGTTCAGATCCTCGGCGGCATGGGCTTCATGCGCGGCACGGCAAGCGAGCGCATCTACCGCGAAGTGAAAGTGATGATGATCGGCGGCGGCGCCGAGGAGATCATGAAGGAGCTGGCCGCGCGGCAGCTGGGGTGGCTCTAGGGGCCCGGAGGTCAGTCGTTCTGCTCGGCTTCGCCTGGCAATCCCGCAGCCAGTGCGGCCGCCGCGCGCAGTTTGTCCTTCTTGCTCGGCCGCTTGCCCTTGATGCCGCCGGTGCCGGAGGCATCGACCATCGGCACGGCGGCTTCAGTCGGCTCGAAGCCTTCGATGCGCTCGCGCGGAAGACTCAGGCCTTGCCGCTTCTCGATCAGGCGAAAGTGCGCCTCCGTGGCCGCGCTCACGAAGCTGATGGCCAGGCCGCTTTCGCCGGCCCGGCCGGTGCGGCCGATGCGGTGGATGTAGTCGGTGGGCGAACGCGGCAGGTCGTAGTTGATCACCACCGGAAGCTGCGCAATGTCGATGCCGCGTGCGGCCAGGTCGGTGGCAATCACCACGTCCCAGCGGCTCTCCTTGAACTGCGCCAGGATGCCGGTGCGCGTGCCCTGCGCAATGTCGCCATGAAAAGGCACGGCGTACACACCGTTCTTGTAGAGCTTCTCGGCCACGGTCTGCGCCGCATGCTGCGTGGCGACGAAGACCAGCACGCGGTCCCACTCGTTTTCCTTCAGCAGGTGGCGCAGCAACTGCGTGCGGCGATTGGCGTCGACCTCGATGACGCGCTGCACGATGGCGGGCTCGGTGCCGGGCTCGCCCTGCACGTCGATCACCGCGGGGTCTTGCAGCATGCCGTCGGCCAGCGCCTGGATGGCGGGCGGAAAAGTGGCGGAGAACAACAGGTTCTGGCGCCGCGCCGACAGCAGCGCGAGGATGCGGCCCAGTTCCTCGGCAAAGCCAAGGTCGAACAGGCGGTCGGCCTCGTCGAGCACGAGCACGGAAACCGCGCTGAGCTTCAGTGCGTTGTGGTCCACCAGGTCGAGCAGGCGCCCGGGCGTGGCCACGACGATGTCGGCGCCGCCGCGCAGGCTCATCATTTGCGGGTTGATCGACACGCCGCCAAAGGCGATGGCGATCTTGAGCCGCTCGGGCAGGTGCTGCGCCAGGCTGCGCATCGTCTCGCCGACCTGGGCCGCGAGTTCGCGCGTGGGTACGAGCACCAGCGCGCGCACGCGGCGCGGCGACTGCGGCGATTCGGCTGCCAGGCGCTGCAGCAGCGGGAGGGAAAATGCGGCGGTCTTGCCGGAGCCGGTCTGCGCAGAGCCCCGCACGTCGCGGCCTTGCAGAATGGCGGGAATGGCCGCGGCCTGGATGGCGGTCGGCACGGCATAGCCGCTTTCGGCGGCAGCCTGCACGAGCGCGGGGGCCAGGCCCAGTGAGTCGAATGGCATGTGGAGAAACGGTGAGATAAACCGGAAGCAGTGAAGACCGAGTGAAGAAGAGATCGACCGAATGGCAACGATGAAAAGCAATCAGGCCAGCGCCCTGGTGTACTCCACCGAGGCGGGCGGCCGCATGTGCCCCGAATGCCGCGCGCCCGTGGCGCAGTGCCGCTGCAAGGAAAACAAGGCGCGCATTCCAGCCACCGACGGCATTGTCCGTGTATCGCACGAGACCAAGGGCCGCAAGGGCAAGGGCGTGACCGTGGTCAAGGGTCTCGCGCTCGATGCGGCGGCGCTCGCAGCGGTGGGCAAACAGCTCAAGACGGCCTGCGGTTCGGGCGGCACGGTGAAGGACGGCACCATCGAGATCCAGGGCGATCACCGCGAACTGGTGATCGCCGCCCTGGTGAAGCAGGGCCACGCGGTCAAGCGCGCCGGAGGCTGAAGCGCATGAAACCCGAAGACCTGCAGCGCCTTGTCACGCTCCAAATGCCTTTTGGCAAACACAAGGGCACGCTGATTGCCGATTTGCCTGGAAATTATCTGAACTGGTTCGCACGCGAGGGTTTTCCCGCAGGCGAGATCGGCCGGCTGCTCCATTTGATGCATGAAATAGACCACAACGGGCTTTCCGGGCTGCTCCAACCGTTGCGAAACCGCCCCGCCGGACGTGATGTTTCGTAATAACAGCAGATTTCAGAGCGCTTTTTCCGGATCGGCTTGATAATCCGGCTTACGTGTCTGTGAGCTTGCTCCCGTGCACGTAATTCGGTGATCGGTCAGTTTCGCGCCACAGCGCATTTTTGTTTGTTGTGATTCTGGGACTCCATCGCTTTGTATTGTTGGTTTGAATTAGGAGTCCCTCAATGGGCAAGAAACTCTACGTAGGCAACCTCGCCTACTCCGTGCGTGATAACGACCTGGAACAGGCTTTCGGCGAGTTCGGCTCGATCGTCAGCGCCAAGGTCATGATGGAACGCGACACCGGCCGCTCCAAGGGCTTCGGTTTCGTGGAAATGGGCACCGACGCTGAAGCGCTGGCTGCCGTTGAAGCCATGAACGGCCATTCGCTCCAGGGCCGCGCCCTGACCGTGAACGAAGCACGCCCGATGGAAGCTCGTCCCCCCCGTACCGGTGGTGGCGGCGGCTACGGCGGCGGCGGCGGCGGTGGTGGTTACGGCGGTGGTGGCGGCGGCGGCTACGGTGGTGGCGGCGGTGGCCGCAGCGGTGGTGGCGGCGGTTACGGCGGCGGCGGCGGTGGCCGCGGCGGCTACTAAGCCCTCGCAAACCCTCATCACGGGAGCCCCGGCTCCCGCATGAATAAAAAGCTCCTTCGGGAGCTTTTTTCGTTTCTGCCTGCCGGCTGCTCACGCGGCGGGAGAACCCTTGTACGCATTTGTCCTTACCGCGGCGGTCAGCCAGCGGTCAGGCGCGCCAAACGACCCTCACCCCTCCATCAAGAGGGTCGAGACAATGCATATAAAGAGTCAGGCTGACTTCTTTTCAGGAGTCATGTTCACTGCCGTGGGGGGAGCTTTCGCCATTGGCGCCACCACCTACACCATCGGCGACGGTGCCCGCATGGGGCCCGGTTACTTCCCGCTCATGCTGGGCATCCTGCTGGCCATCCTGGGAGCGTTCATCATGTTCCAGGCAATGGTGGTCGAGACCGCCGGCGGCGATCCGATCGGCAAATGGGCCTGGCGACCGCTGGCCTTCGTGCTCGGCGCCAACCTGGCATTCGGCGTGCTGCTCGGCGGCCTGCCGAGCATCGGCGTGCCAGCCATGGGAATGATCGTCGCGATTTACGCGCTCACCATCATCTCGAGCCTGGCGGGCCAGCAATTCAAGCTGCGCGACGTGCTGGTGCTGGCCACCATCCTGGCGGCCGGCAGCTATGTGGCCTTCATCTGGGCGCTCAAGCTCCAGATCCAGGTCTGGCCTACTTTCATTTCGGGTTGAGGAGCACACCGCCATGGAACTGTTCCATAACCTCGCGACCGGCTTCGGCGTCGCATTCACTTTCACCAACCTGCTGTACTGCCTGGTCGGCTGCATCCTGGGCACGCTGATCGGCGTGCTGCCGGGCATCGGCCCGGTCGCGACCATCGCGATGCTGCTGCCCGCCACGTACGCGCTGCCGCCCGTGTCGGCACTGATCATGCTGGCCGGCATCTACTACGGCGCGCAGTACGGCGGCTCCACCACGGCGATTCTGGTGAACCTGCCTGGGGAGTCATCCTCGGTGGTCACCTGCATCGACGGCTACCAGATGGCAAGGCAGGGCCGCGCAGGCCCTGCACTGGCCGCTGCAGGCCTGGGCTCGTTCTTCGCGGGCTGCGTGGGCACGCTGATCCTGGCCGCCTTTGCGCCGCCGCTCACCGAGTTGGCCTTCAAGTTCGGCCCCGCCGAGTATTTCTCGCTGATGGTGCTGGGCCTGATCGGCGCCGTGGTGCTGGCTTCGGGCTCGCTGCTCAAGGCGGTGGCGATGATCGTGCTGGGCCTGCTGCTCGGCATCGTGGGCACCGACGTCAACTCCGGGGTCGCGCGCTTCAGCTTCGACATTCCGGAGCTCACCGACGGCATCGGCTTCGTGGTGATTGCCATGGGCGTGTTCGGCTACGGCGAAATCATCGGCAACCTCTCGCAGCCGGACGACGAGCGCGAGGTGTTCACGCACAAGGTCAAGGGCCTGTGGCCCACCAAGGACGACTTCAAGCGCATGACGCCTGCGGTGCTGCGCGGCACGGCGCTGGGTTCTGCCCTGGGCATCCTGCCCGGCGGCGGTGCGCTGCTGGCGGCTTTTGCGGCCTACGCGCTCGAGAAGAAGATCAAGATGCGCCCGGGCGAAGTGGCCTTCGGCAAGGGCAACATCCGCGGCGTGGCATCGCCCGAGTCGGCCAACAACGCCGGTGCGCAGACCTCCTTCATTCCGCTGCTGACGCTGGGCATTCCGCCCAACGCCGTGATGGCGCTGATGGTGGGCGCGATGACCATCCACAACATCCAGCCGGGTCCGCAGGTGATGACCAGCAACCCCGAGTTGTTCTGGGGCCTGATCGCCTCGATGTGGATCGGCAACGCCATGCTGATCATCCTGAACCTGCCGCTGATCGGCATGTGGATCAAGCTGCTGACGGTTCCCTACAAGTTCCTGTTCCCGGCCATCGTGCTGTTCTGCGCCATCGGCGTGTACTCGACCAACAACAACACCTTCGACGTGTGGATGGTCGCGATCTTCGGCTTCATCGGCTACCTGTTCCTGAAGCTCAAGACCGAGCCCGCGCCGCTGCTGTTGGGCTTCATCCTCGGGCCGATGATGGAAGAGAACCTGCGGCGCGCGCTGCTGCTGTCGCGCGGCGCGTGGAGCGTGTTCGTCACGCGCCCGCTGTCGGCCGGCCTGCTGGTGGCAGCGGCGCTGCTGCTCGGCATCGTGCTGCTGCCGTCCATCAAGGCGAAGCGCGAAGAAGCCTTCGTCGAGGAATAGCCGTAGCTAGTGCAATAGCAGTTGCCAGGCCATGCCGGCCAGCCCCGAGGCAAGGACCACGGGGATCACGCCGGCCTTGAAGCGGAAGAGTGCGATGGCCGCGAGAACGCCGATGACGGCGGAGGCGATTTCGAAAGGGCCAGACAGGCTCTGCGGCCAGAGCACGTGGTAGGCGAAGAAGACCGCCAGGTTGACGATCACGCCGACCACGGCTGCGGTGATGGCGGTGAGTGGGGCGGTGAACTTCAGGTTGCCGTGAGTCGACTCGATGAAAGGTCCGCCCAGCAAGATGAACAGGAACGACGGCAGGAAGGTGAAGAAGGTCACCACCGTCGCTGCTGCCGCGCCGGCCGAGAACAGCGCATGCGGGCCGAACAGCGCCTGGCCCCAGCCGCCAACAAATCCCACGAACGACACCACCATGATCAGCGGGCCGGGCGTGGTTTCTCCAAGCGCAAGTCCGTCGATCATCTGCGTGGCGCTGAGCCACTGGTAGTGGTCGACCGCGCCCTGGAACACATAGGGCAGCACCGCATAGGCGCCGCCGAAGGTCAGCAGCGCGGCCTTGGTGAAGAACCAGGCCATCTGCGTGAGTGCCCCGTGCCAGCCATACAGCGCCGTGAGCGCGCCGAGGGCACCGAGCCACAGCAAGAAAAACACCGACAGCACGCGCACGAAACGGCCCCAGCCGAAGAGGGCGTGCCGCGGCGTCGGGGTGTCGTCGTCGATCAATGCCGGGCCGGCCGACGCCGCGGCTGCGCCATGCGCTCCGCCAGTTGCAAAGGAAGCCGGCGCGAACCGGTTGCCCAGGTAGCCAATCGCTCCCGCCCCCAGCACGATCAATGGAAACGGCAGCCGCAGCGCAAAGATCGCCACGAAGGCGGCGACCGCAATCGCCCACAGCCATGCGTTCTTGAGCACCCGCGAGCCGATGCGCCAGGCGGCGAACAGCACGATGGCCGTCACCGCGGGCTTCACGCCATAGAGCAGGCCCGCCACGGCCGGCACGTGGCCGTAGGCCATGTAGGCCCATGAGAGCGCAATCAGGATGAAGAGCGACGGCAGCACGAAGAGCACGCCCGCCGCAATGCCGCCCCAGGTGCGGTGCATGAGCCAACCGATATAGGTGGCCAACTGCTGCGCCTCCGGGCCGGGCAGCACCATGCAGTAATTGAGCGCATGCAAAAAGCGCTTCTCCGAGATCCAGCGCCGCCGCTCGACCAGTTCCTGGTGCATGAGCGCGATCTGTCCGGCCGGCCCCCCAAAGCTGATGAAGCCGAGCTTGAACCAATAGACGAAGGCCTGCCAGAAGCTGACGGGTGCGGGGCGTTCGACAGGCTCGGGCAATGCCATGGAGTCGGACTTTCTCGATTTGCTATTTCAGGAATGCGTCGTAGGCGGTCTTCAGGATGAGCGCGGTCACGACAACGATGAACACCACCCGCACGAAGCCGGCCCCGTGCTTCAATGCAACACGCGTACCCAGCAGGCTGCCGGCCACGTTGGCCACGGCCATCACCAGCCCGAAGTGCCACCAGACATGCCCCTTGAGCGCGAGCAGCAGCAAGGCCGCGGCGTTGGTCAGCGTGTTGATGATCTTGGCCGAGGCCGAGGCGTTGAGGAAGTCGTAGCCCATCCAGCGCACGAACAGGAAGACGAGGAAGCTGCCCGCGCCGGGGCCGAAGAAACCATCGTAGAAGCCGATCGAGAGCCCGATGGCGCAGGCCGCCAGAGTTTCGGCGCGACCGCTAAAGCGCGGGAGGTGATGGCATCCGAGGTCCTTGCGCATCACCGTGTAGACCAGCACGCCCAGGAGCACGACGGGCAACGCGCGGCGCAGGAAATCGCCCGGAAACACCGTCACGCCCCAGGCGCCGAGCATCGACCCGATGAAGCCGAGCACCGCGGCGGGCCAGAGGGCGCCCCAGCGCATCTGCACCCGCTGGCTGAATTGGGCCGCCGCAGCCGCCGTGCCCCAAATGGAAGCACTTTTGTTGGTGCCCAGCAACGTGGCTGGCGGCGCGCCCGGGAAGACTGCGAAGAGCGCTGGCACGAGGATGAGGCCCCCGCCCCCCACGATCGAATCGACAAAGCCCGCAAGCAGCGAGGCACCCGTTACCACCAGCATTTCCATCGGGGAATTGTCGCACCCGGGCCGCTACCAAAACAGGAGCTTCGCACCAAGGCGGGGCGGCACAAAAGCTCCCCCTCAGTGGGAGGGAGTCGCGCGGTGCGCAACCGATGCAGCGGGCAATAAAAAAGGCGCCGACCAGCGGCGCCTTTGAAGTTCAAGCACGGCTTCTCGAATGGAAGCCTTGAAGAATTTTTGTTGTAGACCGAATTTGTCTCCTCGGACCCTCGGCAGCACGAGCTTGGCCCGTTCGCGAGTGGGCAGACTTTAGGGGGTGCACCGGCCCAGTGCATTGGGAATTACCCGCTTCGGGTTACTTGTCCGGCGCTCGGCTCAAACAAAAGTGTTTCAGTGCGTTAACAGGGCGCCGCTATGTGGCACGACTTGTGCACGGACCGATTGAGCCATTCCCGGAGGACCGCCCCATGTCCATGTCCGAAAGCGAACGCATTGCCCTTGCCGCGCGCCTGCACGTGGCGCTGCGGCGAAAGCACGGCCGCGTGACCGACACCGAATGGATGGCCATCAATCCGGAGTACGCAACGGAAATCATCCGCATGACGCGCGAACACGCCGCGGAGACCAAGGATGAGGATCTCTACCTGCTCGCCACCCGGCTCGAGCAAGCCATGGAGCCGCTGGCCCGCGCCGCACGGCTGGCAGCGCGTGCGCCCGACGGCAATCCGCCAAAGCCGCTGCCTCGCTTCGCAGGCGGCTTGGGCTGAGTGGTCCTCAGCCGGCAGCGAGCGCGGCTTTGCGGATGGACTGCAGCGTGCTGACGGGCGTGATGGCCTCCGGGTCGAGCAGGCAATGCAGGATCGCGGGCTTGCCGCTGGCGCGCGCACGGGCCAGCGCGGGGCCGAATTCGTCGGTGCTGGTGACGCGCTCGCCGTGTCCGCCGAACACCTCGGCATAGCCGCGGAAGTCAGGGTTTTTGAGCTGCGTGGCGCTGACGCGGCCCGGGTAGTGCTTTTCCTGGTGCATGCGGATGGTGCCGTACATGGCGTTGTCCAGCAGCACCACGATGATCGGAAGCCCATACTGCACCGCGGTCGCGAACTCCTGGCCGTGCATCATGAAGTCGCCGTCGCCCGCGAACACCACCACCTCGCGCTGCGGCCACAGGCGCTTGGCGCCCACGCCCGCCGGTAGCCCGTAGCCCATCGATCCGCTGGTGGGCGCCAGCTGGCTCGCGAACGCGCGGAACGGCCAGAAGCGGTGCACCCAGGTCGCAAAATTGCCGGCGCCGTTGCAGAAGATGGTGTCGGCGGGCAGCACCTCGCGCAGGTGCTGCATCACCTCGCCCATCTGCAGCGGACCCGGGATGCGGATCGGGGCCGGATCGCTCCAGCGCAGGAAGTCTTCACGCGCGGTCTTGGTCTCGGCAGCCCAGGCAGGCACTGAAGCCGGGCGCAACGCAGCCACCGCTTCGGCGAATGCCTGCGGCGTGGCGTGAATACCCATCGCCGGCCGGTAGAGCTTGCCGAGCTCGTCGGCGTCGGCATGCACGTGCACCAGTGCCTGCTTGGGCTGAGGAATCGCGAGCAGCTCATAACCTTGCGACGGCACCTCGGACAGGCGCCCGCCGACCAGCAGCACCAAGTCTGAATTGCGGATGCGCTCGAGCATGCGCGGATTCGCACCGAGGCCCAGGTCGCCCGCATAGGAGGGATGCTCGGCCGACAGCAGCATCTGCCGGCGGAACGAGCAGTACACCGGCAACTCGAAAGCCGCGGCGAAATTCGCGAACTGCAGGGCCGCGGCTTCGGACCAGCGGCTGCCGCCCAGGATGACCACCGGCCGCTGCGCCTCTGACAAGCGCTGCTGCAGCTCGGCGATCTGTGCGGCGCCGGGGTATGTTTCGGTGACCGCATAAGGCTGCGCATCGGCCACGGTGGCGGCTTCGGTCAGCATGTCTTCCGGCAGCGCGATCACCACCGGCCCCGGTCGGCCCGAAGTGGCGACATGGAACGCGCGCGAGACCAGTTCGGGCACGCGCGCCGGATCGTCGATCTGCACCACCCACTTGGCCATGGTGCCGAAGACCGCGCCGTAGTCCAGTTCCTGGAAGGCTTCGCGGCCCAGCGCCTCGCGCGCCACCTGGCCCACGAAGAGCAACAGCGGCGTCGAATCCTGGTGCGCAATGTGCACGCCGGCCGCCGCATTGGTGGCGCCCGGCCCGCGCGTGACGAAGCACACGCCCGGCTTGCCCGTGAGCTTGCCCTGCGCCTCGGCCATCATCGTGGCGCCGCCTTCCTGGCGGCATACCGTCACCTCGATCGATGCATCGTGCAGTGCGTCGAGCACGGCCAGGAAGCTTTCGCCGGGCACGCAGAAGAGCTGCTCGACGCCATGGGTGATGAGCTGGTCGACCAGGATCTGGCCGCCGGTGCGGGAAGAAGTCATGCTGTGTCCAATGCAATCAAGGTCTTGGTATTCGCTCCTTCCCCCTCTGGGGAAGGCCTGGATGGGGGCAGGCAGCGTCAACCACGCCGACAGTGACAGACACGCCGCTTGCCCCCACCCCTGCCCTCCCCCGGAAGGGGAGGGAGAAAGTCATTCGAGAGCTTCGCATGCCGCGGCAATGCGTGCACACGCCTCTTCGAGCTGCGCCATCGACGTCGCATACGAAATGCGGAAATACGGCGCCAGCCCGAACACGCTGCCCGGCACCACCGCCACTTCGAAATCCTGCAGCAGGTAGTTGCAGAAGTCGCTGTCGGTCTGCAGCAGCATGCCGCTCTGGGTGCGCCGGCCGAGCACGCCCGCGCAGCTCGCAAAGGTATAGAAGGCGCCTTCGGGCACGCGGCAATGCAGCCCCGGCGCGCGGTTCAATGCGGCCACCACAAAGTCGCGCCGCGCCTGGAAATCGGCGCACCGCTCGGCCACGATGTCTTGCGGACCGGTCAATGCCTCGATCGCCGCGGCCTGGCTCACCGATGAGGGGCACGAGGTCGACTGGCTTTGCACCACCGCCATGGCCGCGATCAGCGCGCGCGGCCCTGCGCCGTAGCCCACGCGCCAGCCGGTCATCGCATAGGCCTTCGACACCCCGTTGACGGTGAGGGTGCGGCCCTGCAGCCGCGGCTCCACGGCCACCGGTGTGGCGAAGGCGAGGCCGTCGTAGAGGATGTGTTCGTAGATGTCGTCGGCCAGCACCCACACCTGGGTATGCCGCAGCAGCACTTCGCACAGCGGCTCAAGCTGCGCCGCGCTGTAGGCTGCGCCGCTCGGGTTCGACGGTGAATTCAGGAAGAGCCAGCGCGTGCGCGGCGTGATGGCCGCCTCGAGCTGCGCCGCCTCCATCCGAAAGCCCTGCTCTTCGCTGCAGGGCACGCTCACCGGCAGGCCGCCGCATATCTGCACGATGTCGGCGTAGGAGGTCCAGTAGGGCGCCGGCAGTATCACCTCGTCGCCCGGATTCAGGCTGGCCATCAGCGCATTGAAGATCACCTGCTTGGCGCCCGCGCCCACGCTGATTTCATTCAGCGCAAAGTCCAGCGCATTGTCGCGCTTGAACTTGAGCTGCACCGCCGCCTTCATGGCCGGGCTGCCGTCGAGCACCGTGTAGCGCGTGTCGCCGCGCGCAATGGCGCGGGCGGCGGCCGCCCGGATGTGCTCGGGCGTGTCGAAGTCCGGCTCGCCTGCGCCCAGCACGATCACCGGTCGGCCGGCACGCTTGAGTGCATTGGCATGGTCGGTAGTGCGCAGGATTTCCGACACGCCGATGGCGCGCACGCGTTGCGCGGGCTCGAACGCGAAGGATGAAGAAAGCACGGAATCTAGAACGGCGGATGTCACTTCGCGTAGGCCTCCAGCGGTTTATCGTTGGGTTCGGCAATGAGCTGCTTCAGTGCCGCGCTCATCGGCAGGTTCAGGCTGGTGTTCTTCGGCGGAATGGGCGCGACGAACCACTTGGTGTAGATCTTCTCGAGCTCGCCGCTCTTCATGAGGCGGCGCAGCGCGTCGTCCACGGCGGTCTTGAAGGCGGGATCGTCCTTGCGGAACAGCAGCGCAATGGGCTCGGAGCCCAGCGCATCGCCGACGATGCGGTAGGCGGCCGGGTTCTTCGAATTCGCGATGATGCCGGCGAGCAGGTTGTCGTCGAGCACGAAGGCATCGGCGCGGCCCGACTCCATCAGCAAAAAGCTCTCCAGGTGGTCCTTGCCCAGCATCGTGGTGATGGTGGTGTTCTGCGCGCGCTCGCGCTTGCGAAGCAGCTGCACGGCAGTGGTGCCGGTGGAGGCCGACACGGTGCGGCCCGCCAGCTGGTCGAGCGAGCTGATGCCCGAGTCGACGCGCGTGGCCATGCGCACCTCGCTCACGTAGGTAGTGAGCGCAAACGCCACCTGCTGCTGGCGCGCGGTGTTGTTGGTGGTGGGGCCGCAGCCGATGTCGAGCGTGCCGTTCTGCACCAGCGGAATGGTGTTCTGCGCCGTGACGGCCATGTATTCGAGCTTGGCCGAGGGCGCGATGTCCTTCAGCACGCGCTCGCAAAGCTCGACGTGGTAGCCCACGTATTTGTCGTTCGCGCCCAGCATGTAGGCCATCGGCGGCGAGGCTTCGCGCACGCCGAGCACGGCCTTGCCGCTGCTCTTGATCTTGTCGAGCGTGGCGCCGGCCGGGGCCTGCTGCGCCGAAGCGCCGAATGCAAGCGCGAGCAGCGCCGCGGCGAGGGTCAAGGCCTTGAAATGCGTCTTCATGTTCTCTGTCTCCTGGTTGTTTTTCTGGGATGCGCACGGCCGCCGCCCCGCCGCTGCGGCGAAATGCCGCGCGGCAAGAACAAAAGGCCGGGGTCGGTCAGTCGTTGATCTCGAAGGTCACGCCCTGGGCGAGGGGCAACGCGGTCGAGTAGTTGATGGTGTTGGTAGCGCGGCGCATGTAGGCCTTCCAGCTGTCGGAGCCGGCTTCACGTCCGCCGCCGGTTTCCTTCTCGCCGCCGAAGGCGCCGCCGATTTCGGCGCCACTCGGGCCGATGTTGACGTTGGCAATGCCGCAATCCGAACCCGCGCTCGACAGGAAGCGCTCGGCCTCTCGCACGTTGAGCGTGAAGATCGACGACGACAGGCCCGCGCCCACCGCGTTGTGCCATTCGATGGCCTCGTCCAGCTCGCTGTAGCGCACCACATAGAGGATGGGCGCGAAGGTCTCGCGCAGCACCGGCCCGTCGTGCGACTTCAGTTCGACCAGCGCCGGACGCACGTAGTAGGCGTCCTTGGTGCCGATGCCGTCGACGCGTTGCCCGCCATGCACCGTGGCACCGATCTCGCGGCATTCGCCCAAGGCCTTCTGCATGCCGTCGAACGCGGCGCGATCGATCAGCGGACCGACGAGCGTGCCGGCCTCGCGCGGGTCGCCCACCTGCACGTTGCCGTACACCCTGGCGAGCTTGGGCACCAGCGCGTCGTACACGCTGTCATGCACGAAGAGCCGCCGCAGCGTGGTGCAGCGCTGGCCGGCCGTGCCCATGGCCGAAAACGCGATGGCGCGCAGCGTCAGGTCGAGGTCGGCCGAGGGCGTGACGATGGCCGCGTTGTTGCCGCCGAGTTCAAGAATCGCGCGGGCAAAGCGCGCCGCCAGCTTGGGGCCCACCTGCCGGCCCATCGCGGTGGAACCGGTGGCCGAGAGAATGGGCACGCGGTGGTCGTCGACCAGCACTTCGCCGATGTCGCGCTGGCCCAGCAGCAGGCCGAGCAGGCCTTCGGGCGCATCGCCGAAGCGTGCGATGGCGCGCTGTGCAATGGCATGCGTGGCCAATGCAGTGAGCGGGGTTTTTTCAGACGGCTTCCACACCACCGGATCGCCGCAGACCAGCGCCAGCGCCGCGTTCCACGACCACACGGCCACCGGGAAGTTGAAGGCCGAGATCACGCCGCACACACCCAGCGGATGCCAGGTCTCCATCATGCGGTGCTCGGCGCGCTCGGTGGCGAGCGTCAGGCCGTAGAGCTGGCGCGACAGGCCGACCGCAAAGTCGCAGATGTCGATCATCTCCTGCACTTCGCCGGCGCCTTCGGTCGGGATCTTGCCGGCTTCCAGCGTGACCAGGCGGCCAAGATCGCCCTTGGCGGCACGCAGTTCTTCACCCAGCAGGCGCACCAGCTCGCCGCGACGCGGCGCGGGCACGCTGCGCCACGCCTTGAAGGCTTCATGCGCCCGCCCGATGGCCGCGGCCGCTTCGGCGGGGCTGGTTTGCGGCACCTGCGCAACCACTTCGCCCGTCACCGGCGAGCGCACCGTCAGCTCGCCGCCGGTGTAGGCGCTGCGGGGCACGCCCAGGCGCTGCAGCAGCTGTTCGACTTCGGCGGCCAGGGAGAGAGAGGCTTGGACTTCAGGCATTGCGCACTCCGGAAAGGAGGGAAGAGAAAAGGAAACCTGCAGGACAGGGACGGGGCAATATCTTCCAATCCCGCACGGTTGCATAGTGAAAAAATGGAAGGACTTGATGCGTTTGCCGAATGAACTCGGCCTGCGCTCCCGGGGGGACGGGCTGCGCGCCTACGCGCAAACCGTCAGGCTGCATCGAAGATGCCGCACCCCGCGCGGCCGCGTGCCTTGCCGCAGGCCGGCTCCCGACGCAAGTTCCAACCCGGTGTAGCGCCATGAAAGCAATCCTGACCCTGTATGCCGCCATCCATGCCTTGATGGCCCTCGCGTTCGCCGCCGCATCGCTGGTGCTGATCGTGATCGCGGCGCGCGCCGGCTGGGGCGCGGTGTCGCAGGGCCTCGATCTCCCGGCGGCCGAGGCGATCATCGAGGCGGTAGGCCTGCTGGCGGCCGGGGTGGTCGCGCTGCAGATCTCCCAGACCGTGCTGGAAGAAGAGGTGGTCCGCGACGCACACATTGGCGCGCCGACGCGGGTGCGCCGTTTCCTGTCGCGCTTCATGGTGGTGATCGTGGTCGCGGTGGCGGTCGAAGGCCTGGTCGCAACCTTCAAGGCGCGCGAAGCGCCCGAACTGATGCTGCACGCTGCCGCGATGCTGGGCGCGGTCGGCCTCCTGATGGCGGGCTGGGGCATTTTCATCCGCCTCAACCGCTACGCCGAAGAACTGGAGCCCGAGGCGATGGAAGAAGCCAAGCGCGAAGACAGCAAGCTGAAATGAGCGCGGCGGCTACCGTGGGCCCGGCGCGTCCGGCAGCGGAATCTTCTGCCCCGCCGGCGACCCCGCCAGGCTCTGCGCAGGCCGGCGCAAGGTCGCGTCGAAGGGGTTGATCTTCGGCCCGATGGCGGCCGCCTCGCGCTTGAGAAGTTCCACGACGGTGGGCATGCGGTCGGCGTTGAGCCGGTCGGCGATGGTGCCCACGCTCAGCGCAGCCACCGCGCGGCCCTCGCGGTCGAGAATGGGCACCGCCACGCCGGCCATGCCTTCGAGCAGGCCGGTGTTGCGCCCCGCGTAGCCGGCCTGGCGCACGCGCTCGATCTCGGTGCGCAGGTAGACCTCGTCGTACACGCCGTACTCCCGCACGCGCGAAAGGTTGAAGCGGATCACTTCCTCGCGCTCGGCCTCCGGCAGAAACGCCAGGATCGCGAGCGCGCCTTGCCCCACGCCCAGCGCAATGCGCCCGCCGATGTCGCCGGTGAACGATCGGATCGGGAACGGCCCTTCGCTGCGGTCCAGGCACACCGCATCGAAGCCGCTGCGCGCCAGCAGGAAGATGCTGTCGCCAAGGCTCGCGCAAAGGCGCAGCAGCACCGGGCGGCAAATGGAGCGCAGGTCGCCCGGATTGCCGGCACTGGCCGCCAGCGCGAAGAAGTCGATGCTCAGCCGGTAGAGCTTGCTGCGCTCGTCCTGCTCGACCATGCCCTCGGCCATCAGCGACTGCAGCAGGCGGTGCGTAGTGGCCTGCGTGAGGCCCACGGAACGTGCGATCTGGGTCACGCGGCCGCCTTCCGCCTGCACCGCGCCAAGCGCGCGGATCACCGAAAAGACACGCGGCACGCCGCCGCTGGCGGCCGAGGGGGTTTCCATACCTTGCTCCTGTGGAATTCCAATGTTTGTTCCCACGCATCATATTCCGTTGAACGGAATAAATTAGATAAAAATTCTGATTAATGGAATACCCGAGGCGAACTGGCGTGATCGTTGCAATAGAGTGAATTGAAAGTTCTCTCTTTGTCCATGGCGTGCACCAACGTGTGGCGCGCCATTCACGACCGCGCAGAAAGGCCCTTCCATGTCATTCCTACGGCTCACCGACGTGACCAAGTTCTACGGCGCCACCCGTGCCGTGTCGGCCATGAACCTCACGGTGGAAAAGGGCGAGTTCGTCTCGCTGCTCGGCCCCTCAGGCTGCGGCAAGACCACGACGCTGCAGATGATCGCGGGCTTCGAGGCGGTCTCGAACGGGCGCATCGAACTGGCGGGCAAGGACATCACGCATGCCAAGGCGAACACACGGGGCCTGGGCATCGTGTTCCAGACCTACGCCCTCTTTCCGCACATGACGGTGGCCGACAACGTGAGCTTCGGCCTCGAGATGCGCAAGATGCCGAAAGCCGAGCGCACCGAGCGCGTGAAGCAGGCGCTGGCGCTGGTCCACCTTGAAGCGCACGCCGCGCGCTATCCGCGCGAGCTTTCGGGCGGCCAGCGCCAACGGGTGGCGCTGGCACGCGCCCTCGTGATCGAGCCGCCGGTGCTGCTGCTGGACGAGCCGCTGTCCAACCTCGACGCCAAGCTGCGCGAAGAGATGCAGTTCGAGCTGCGCCAGATCCAGCGCAAGGTCGGCACCACCACGGTGATGGTCACGCACGACCAGAGCGAGGCCATGTCGATCAGCGACCGCGTGGTGGTGATGGAAGGCGGCTGTGCCACGCAGATCGACCACCCGCACCGCGTGTACGAGCATCCGAGCACGCGCTTCATCTCCACCTTCGTGGGCAAGGCCAATTTGCTCGACGCTCGCGTCAAGGCTTGCGGCGCGCGCAGCTGCCATGTCGAGATCGGTTCGCTGACAGTGGAGGTCGACGACACCGGCTACGCGTCAGGAGCTGCGGTGCTGATGAGCGTGCGGCCCGAAAAGCTGCAGCTGGTGGAAGCCGGCCGCGGCCGCCTCGACGGCACGGTGCAGGAACGCTTCTTCCTCGGCAGCCAGTGGCTCTATCGCCTGGGCACGCCGGCCGGCGAACTGACAGTGCTGAGCCCCAATGACGGCCGCGAGGCGCTGGACGAGGGCGACACCGCAGGCATCGACTGGCCCGCGCACTGCACCCGCCTGCTGCCGGCGGAAGAGGCGGCGGTGGCCGCATGAGCGGAATGAAGAACAAGGCCACGCCCTGGTGGCTGTCGGGCCCGGCGCTGCTGCTCTTCGCGGCTTTGCTGCTGGTGCCGCTCGCACTCACCGCCGTGCTGTCGTTCAACGTCTACGACCCGGCCACCGGACCGAAGGCCGGCGAGTTCACGCTCGAGCACTACGCACAGGTGTTCACCGACTCCTACTACCACGGCATCTTCTGGCGCACCTTCTGGATCTCGGGCGTGGTCACGCTGATCTGCGTGCTGGTCGGCGCTCCCGAGGCTTATGTGCTGAGCCGCATGCGCAACCCGTGGCGCTCCGTGCTGCTGCTGGTGGTGCTGGCGCCGCTGCTCGTCTCGGTGGTGGTGCGCGCCTTCGGCTGGAGCATGCTGCTCGGGCCCGAAGGCGCGGTGAACGGCCTGCTGCGGCTGGTGGGCATCGGGCCGGTGAAGATGCTCTACACCGAGACCGCGGTGATCGTGGCACTGGTGCACGTGATGCTGCCCTTCATGGTGATCCCGGTCTGGACGTCGCTGCAGAAGCTCGATGCCGGCGTGGAGAACGCGGCGTTGTCGCTCAAGGCCACGCCCTTCACCACGCTCAGGCGCATCGTGCTGCCGCAGGTGATGCCGGGCATTCTCTCGGGCAGCCTGATCGTGTTCGGCCTGGCCGCGAGTTCGTTCGCGATCCCGGGGCTGCTCGGAGGCCGCCGGTTGAAGATGGTTGCCACGGTGGTGTACGACGAGTACCTGAGCGAGCTGAACTGGCCGCTCGGCGCCGCGGTGGCGCTGACGTTGCTCGTTGCGAACCTCATCGTGATGCTGAGCTACAACCGCCTCGTCGAAGGCCGGTACAAGAAAGCGCTGGGGTGAAAGAAATGACCCCCACGCTCCATCACTTCGTGTATTCGCTGCCCCCCGGGGGGGCGCAGGCCTCCCTTGGGGCGGCCCGGCGGGAGGCCTCATGACCAAGAACGGCCCCCTCGCCCTCGCGTTCAACGCGCTCGTCATCACCTTCATGCTGGCACCGCTGGTGGTGGTGTGCATCGTCGCGTTCACGCCCGAGAACACGCTGACCATTCCGACCACGCACTTCTCGCTGCGCTGGTTCGAGGCGGTGTTCGCGCACCCCGACTTCATGCAGTCGTTCTGGAACAGCCTGTGGCTCGCGCTGGCCTCGGCCACCATCGCCACGCTGATCGCCGTGCCGGCCGGCATGGCGATCACGCGCTATGCGTTTCCGGGGCGCGACTTTCTCAACGGCCTGTTCCTCTCGCCGCTGATCATTCCGCACCTGGTGCTGGGCGTGGCCTTGCTGCGCCTCTTTGCGCTGGTGGGCGGCACGGGCAGCTTCGGCTGGCTGGTGATGGCGCATGCGCTCATCGTCACGCCCTACACGCTGCGCCTCGTGGTGGCGGCGCTCGTGGGCTTCGACCGCAGCGCCGAGCAGGCCGCGCTCTCGCTCGGCGCGAGCCAGGCCACGATGTTCCGGCGCATCACGCTGCCGATGATCCTGCCGGGCGTCACCGGCGGCTGGCTGCTGGCCTTTATCAACAGCTTCGACGAAGTGACCATGTCGATCTTCGTCACCTCGCCCAGCACCGTGACGCTGCCGGTGCGCATGTACATGTACGCCACCGAGTCGATCGATCCGCTGATGGCTGCGGTTTCGGCACTGATGGTGGCTGTCACGGCCATCGCGATGGTGGTGCTCGACCGCGTCTACGGTCTGGACCGCGTGCTGGTGGGGCGCCGATAGATGAGCAGCTTGCCGACCCTTCGACCGCTGCTGCATCGCCTGGCCGAGACCGGCCGCGACGCGGTGCCTTTCACGCTCGACGGCGAACCCGCCTCCGCGCTCGCGGGCGACACCGTGCTCACAGCGGTGCTCACGCAGGCCGCCCAGCTGCGCCGCAACGAATTCAGCAACGAACCCCGCGCGGGCTTTTGCATGATGGGCGCCTGCCAGGATTGCTGGATCGCCACCGAACAAGGCGAACGCCTGCGCGCCTGCTCGACCTTTATTGCACCCGGCATGGCGCTGGTCACGGGAGGAAGCGGCGCATGACGGCTCCTGCTTCTTCTTCCGCCTTGCAGCCGGTGATCGTCGGCGCTGGACCGGCGGGCGTGCGCGCCGCCGAGGCGCTGGTGGCGCACGGCCTGCGGCCGGTGGTGATCGACGAAGCGCCGCGCGCCGGTGGCCAGATCTACCGGCGGCCGCCCGCGAGCCTGGCCGAGCGCAGCGCCCAGGCGCTCTATGGGTTCGAGGCCCTGCGTGCCGATGCAGTGCATGCCGCCTTCGACGCGATGCAGGGCCGTATCGACTACCGCCCCGACAGCCTGGTGTGGAACGCACAGGGCGGCCGGCTCGACGTGCTGCATGGCCCCACGCACAGCACCGCCAGCGTGCCCTACGGCCAACTGATTGTCGCCACCGGCGCCACCGACCGCGTGCTGCCGGTGCCGGGCTGGACGCTGCCCGGCGTCTACACGCTGGGCGGCGCACAGGTGGCGCTCAAGTTCCAGGGCTGCGCCATCGGCGAGCGCGTGGTGTTCATGGGCACCGGTCCGCTGCTCTATCTCGTGGCCTACCAATATGCAAAGGCCGGCGCGCAAGTGGCCGCGGTGCTCGACACGTCGCGGCTCGCCGACCAGATGGCCGCCACGCCCGCCATGTTGGGGCAACCGGCGATGTTCGCGAAGGGCGTGTACTACGTGGCCTGGCTGCGCGCGCACGGCGTGGCGCTGCACAGCGGCGTGCGGCCGGTGCGCGTGCTCGGCGATGCAGAAGGCGACCGCGTCGCAGGCGTCACATGGCACGACGGCCGCGAAGAGCGCACGCTGGCCTGCGATGCCGTCGGCTTCGGCTACGCGCTGCGCTCCGAAACCCAGCTGGCGGACCTGCTCGGCTGCCGCTTCGAGTTCGCGCCGCTGCACCGCGCCCATCTGCCGGTGCGCGATGCCGCCGGCCGGTCCAGCGTGCGCGGCGTGTACCTCGCGGGCGACGGCGCCGGCATCATGGGCGCCGATGCGGCCGAGTGGGCCGGAGAACGCGCCGCGCTCGCGCTGCTGGCCGACCGCGGCGTGGGCGTCGATCCATCGCGCGGCGAAGCGCTCGAGCGCAAGCTCCGCAAACTCTCAAGTTTTCGCAAGGGCCTGGAGCGCGCTTTCCCGGTGCCGAACGACTGGGCCGCGCACGCGCCCGACACTCTGGTGGTCTGCCGCTGCGAGAACATCACGGCGGGCACGCTGCGTCAGGCCGCGGCAGAGAACGGCGCCGACGAGATGAACCGTCTCAAGGCGCTGTCGCGTGTGGGCATGGGCCGTTGCCAGGGCCGCATGTGCGGCGTGGCCGCGGCCGAGATCCTCGCGCACGCCACCGGGCAGCCTCTGCAGCAGGTGGGCCGGTTGCGCGGGCAGGCGCCGGTCAAGCCGATTCCGATTCATCTCGCAGCCACGCCACATGTGGCAGGAGCCGGCGAATGACGGGGCGCAAGACTTTGCACACCGATGTCGCCATCGTCGGCGGCGGCATTGTCGGCGCATCCGCGGCGTTGGCGCTGCGGCAGATGGGCATCGGCGTCGTGCTGCTGGAACGCGACCTGTGCGGCTCGCGGTCGAGCGGCGTGAACTACGGCGGCGTGCGGCGCCAGGGCCGGCCGATCAACCAGTTGCCGCTTGCGCAGCGCGCGCACCGTATCTGGGGTCGCCTGCGCGAGACGATCGGCACCGACGGCGAATATCTGCGCTCGGGCCATTTCAAGATCGCGCGCAGCGAAGCCGACATGGCGTCGCTGGAGCGCTATCGCGCGCAAAGCCGCGACTTTGATCTCGGGCTCGAGCTGATCTCGGATGTCCGCCTGCGCGAGCGTTGCCCCTGGCTCGGCGCGCGCGCCGTCGGCGGCTCGCTGTGCGCGGAAGACGGGCAGGCCAATCCGCGGCTGGTTTCGCCGGCCTTTGCGCTTGCGGCGCAGCGCGCGGGGGCGCAAATTTTCGAACGCTGCAAGGTCGACGAGGTGGCGCACGACGGCAGCAGCTTCATGCTGCGCTCGGGCAACGCGCTCGAAGTGCATGCGCCGGCACTGCTCAATTGCGCGGGCGCATGGTCCGGGCCGATTGCCAGGCAGTTCGGCGAAGAAGTGCCGCTGCACTCGGGCCATCCCGCGATGGCCGTGACGGAGCCGCTGCCATTCTTCATGAACTGGAGCCTGGGCGTGGAAGGCGGTGGCATCTACTGCCGGCAGGTGGCGCGCGGCAATCTCGTGCTGGGCGGCGGCGGCGCGGGCGTGGCGCTCGACGCCGACCGCGCGCGCTCCGACCGTGACGCAATCGCCTCGCTCTCCGCACAGGCCATCGAGCTGCTGCCCGCGCTCCGTCATGCGCATTTCATCCGCACCTGGAGCGGCACCGAAGGCTACCTGCCCGACCGCCAGCCAGTGCTCGGACCCAGCCGTACCACGCCCGGACTGTTCCACGGCTTCGGCTTTTCGGGCGCAGGCTTCCAGATCGGCCCCGCGGCCGGCGAGGTGCTCGCAGAACTCGTGCGCGACGGGCGCAGCAGCACGCCCATCGACAACTTCTCGATCGACCGTTTCACCCCCACCCCACCCTGAAAGGAAAACACCATGTCCCGTTTCCAGAAGACCTTTTTCTTCTCTCTTCGCCGGACCGTGCTCGGTGCGGCGGCGGTGGCTGCGCTCGCAGCCGGCGGCGCGGTCGGCGCGCAGACCAAGACGCTCTACATCGGCATGAACGGCGGCACCATGGAGAAGGCGTACACGCAGTACGTGTTCCCGGCCTTCGAGAAGCTGTACGGCGCCAAGGTGGTGGTGGTGCCGGGCACTTCGTCCGACATCCTCGCGAAGGCTCAGGCCAACAAGGACCGGCCGCAGATGCACGTGATGTTCCTGGACGACGGCATCATGGTGCGCGCCATCGGCATGGGCCTGTGCCAGAAGCAGCGGCCCAATCCGTCGCTCAACGAGATCTATCCGGCCGCGCGCTTCAAGGACGACATGGCCAGCGGCGTGAGCCTGGGCATGACGGGCCTGGCCTACAACGCGAAGATGTTCAAGGAAAAGGGCTGGGCCCCGCCTACTTCGTGGATGGACCTGGCCGACCCGAAGTACAAGGGCAAGGTGGTGTTCCAGTCGATGTCTTCATCGTCTTTCGGGCTGCACGGCTTTTTGATGTTCAACCGTATCCAGGGCGGCAACGACAAGAACGTGGAACCAGGCTTCAAGGCCTGGCCCACCACCGTTGGCCCGAACGTGCTCGAGTACATCCCCAGTTCGGCCAAGCTGTCGGAAATGGTGCAGACCGGCGAGGCCGCGATCTTCCCGCTCACACCCACGGCCGTGGCGGCGCTGAAGACCAAGGGCATCCCGGTGGAATACGCGCCGCCCAAGGAAGGCGCGGTGGTTTTGATGGTGGGCCAGTGCGTGATTGCGAACAACAGCGAGCCCGAGCTGTCGCAAAAGCTCGCCGAGTTCTTGCTGAGCCCGCTGGCTCAGGCCAACGTGCTGCAGTACGGCGCGCAGATTCCGACCAACCCCAAGGCTCCGGCCGTGGGTGACGGTGTGCAGCAGGTGGCCGACATCAACAAGTGGATGAAGACGGCGGTCACCATTGACTGGGACAGCATCAATGCGAACCGGCCTGCCTGGAATGCGCGTTGGAACAAGACGATCGAGAAGTAATTCAACACGGGGACGTTAGGGGCGCGATCCCGCCGACGGGGTACCTTGCTCCGCGAATGTCCCCCGGCCTGCGGCCTCCTCCTTTATTTCGCTGCGCAAGGCACCCCATCAGCGTGCTCGTTATGCACAGCGGTCGTTGATCAGCCAGCACGACAGCCACGCGCCCTGAACAAGAGCGCCTCTACAACGCCTTGAAGAAAGACCTCAGCGGTTCTCTTCCAGAATCCACCCCGCAGCCTTCTCGGCCATCATCAGCGTCGGGCTGTTCGTGTTGCCGCTCGTGATCGTAGGCATCGCGCCTGCGTCGACCACGCGCAAGCCCTGCACGCCGCGCACGCGCAGCTTCGAATCGAGCACCGCCATCGGGTCGCCGTCCGCCCCCATTCGCGTGGTCCCAACGGGATGGAAGATGGTGGTTGCAATGTCGCCAGCCAGGCGCGCCAGGTCCTCGTCGCTCTGGTACTGCACGCCCGGCTTCCATTCTTCCGGCTTGTATTTGGCAAGTGCCGGCTGCGAGGCGATGCGGCGCGTCACGCGCAGCGAGTCGGCCGCCACTTTGCGGTCTTCGTCGGTGCTCAGGTAGTTGGGCGCAATCGCGGGCGCATCCTGGAAGCGCGAACTCTTGATGCGCACAGTGCCGCGGCTCGTCGGGTTGAGGTTGCACACGCTCGCGGTAAAGGCCGGAAAGCTGTGCAGTGGTTCGCCGAAGGCATCGAGCGACAGCGGCTGCACGTGGTATTCGAGATTGGGCCACTCGTGCTCGGGCGAACTGCGCGTGAACGCGCCCAGCTGCGAGGGCGCCATGCTCATCGGGCCGCTGCGCTTCATCAGGTATTCGAGTCCGATCTTCGCCTTGCCGTACATCGACGAGGCCAGCACATTGAGCGTGGGCGCGCCATTGATCTTGTAGACCGCACGGATCTGCAAATGGTCCTGCAGGTTGGCGCCAACGCCCGGCGCGTCGAGCACCACCTCGATCCCGTGCTGGCGCAGCAGCTCGGCCGGGCCGATGCCCGAGAGCTGCAGGATCTGCGGCGAGCCGATGCTGCCGGCGCAAAGCACCACTTCACGCGTGGCGTGCGCGGTCACCATCTCGTGGCCGTCCCACACCTGCACGCCGGTGCAGCGCCGGCTGCCGTCGGGCTGGGTCTCGACGATGAGCCGGGTGACCTGCGCGTTGACCCACATCTCGAAGTTGGGCCGTCCGTAGCAGACCGGCCGCAGGAAGGCCTTGGCGGTGTTCCAGCGCCAGCCGTTCTTCTGGTTGACCTGGAAATAGCCGACGCCTTCGTTGCTGCCCCGGTTGAAGTCGGTGCTGTGCGGCACGCCGGCCTGCACTGCCGCTTCGGCAAAGGCGTCGAGGATGTCCCAGCGCAGCCGCTGCTTCTCGACCCGCCATTCGCCGCCGGCACCGTGCAGCTCGTCGGCGCCGAGGTAGTAGTCCTCGTGCTTCTTGAAATCAGGCAGCACGTTGTCCCAGCGCCAGTCATCGTCGCCCGTGAGCTTCGCCCACTGGTCGTAGTCGCGCGACTGGCCGCGCATGTAGATCATGCCGTTGATGCTGGAGCAGCCGCCCAGCGTCTTGCCGCGCGGGTAACGCAGCGTGCGGCCGTTCAGCCCCGCGTCGGGCTCGGTGCTGTAGAGCCAGTCGGTGCGCGGATTGCCGATGCAATAGAGGTAGCCGACCGGAATGTGGATCCAGTGGTAGTCGTCCTTGCGGCCAGCCTCGATCAGCAGCGTGCGCTGTTGCGATTTGCGGGTCAGCCGGTTGCACATCAGCGCGCCCGCCGTACCGCCCCCGATGACGATGTAGTCGAATGTGTTGTCGTCGCTCATGGCGGTTGTCTGTCTCCGGGAACGATATTTTTGATACTCATGGCGCCGTGAAGCGCCCTCTGCACTGAAGTTTCGCCCAGGGGATGGTTAAAAAGCCAATGATTTCGCTGCAATCGGTTTATAAATCGTCCTTATATGACCGCTGCCGCCCCGGACCTCCAGATCCTGCGCGCCTTCGTCCTCGCCGCGCGCGAAGGCAGCGTGTCGCGCGCGGCCGAGCGGCTGCACCTCACGCAGCCGGCGGTGAGCCTGCAACTCAAGCGCCTGGCCGAGGAAACCGGGCTCCAGCTCTTCACGCGCACGCCGCACGGGCTGGCACTCACGGCGGACGGCGCGGCGCTGCTGCCGCAGGCCGAGCGCGTGCTCGCCGCCGTGGGCGACCTGCAGCAGGCCGCGCGCAACCTGCAGGGCACGGTGCGCGGGGCGCTGCGCATCGGCACCATCCTCGACCCGGAGTTCACCCGGCTCGGCGTGTTCCTGCGCGAACTGGTGGAGTCGGCCCCGCAGATCGAGACCGAGCTGCGCCACGGCATGAGCGGCACGGTGCTGGCGCAGGTGCTGCACGGCGAACTGGACGTGGGCTTTCACCTCGACACGGACGATGGCGACGCGGCCGCGCCGGCGCCCCTCGCGGCGCGCACGCTCACGCGCTTCAGCTACCGCGTGGTCGCGCCTGCGGGCTGGGGCCCGCAGGTGCTGGGCCGCGACTGGAAGGGCCTGGCGGCACTGCCCTGGCTGGCCACGCCGCCGGAGTCGGCCCATCACCGGCTGCTGGACAAGGTGTTCGGTCCGCTCGGGCTCTCGCCGCGCCGGGTGGCGCTGGTGGACCAGGAGGCCTCGATGCTCGATTTGCTGAAATCGGGCGTGGGCCTGAGCCTCTTGCGCGACTCGATCGCCATCCGCGAAAGCCAGTCGCACGGCCTCGTGATGGCCGATCGCGTACAGCTCGACTGCACGCTGCGTTTCGTCTCGCTGGCGGCGCGGCGCAACGAGCCCGTCATTGCGAGCGCATGGAACGCGCTGGCGCGGGCCTGGCACTGACCGCCGCACGGCCGCAAATGCACTGCCGGACGGCGTTCCGCCCTACGCAAACCGGAGCCGCAACGCACGAAGCGCGCGGACTCATCCGGTTACGATGCGCCCTTCGAGACCCCCTCTTTTTTCTTACGTCGCCCTGCACCGCCGCATCATGTCCCTAGCAACTTCGACTGCCGACGCACCCGCCGCCGGCAGCGTGTTGCCGCGCGTCGAAGAGCGCGAGCAGGACGGCCGCCGCTGGACCGTCGCCAGCGGCCGCTGGACCACGCTGGCCATGTCCTCGCGCCCCTCCTGGCAGGCGCTCGCGAAGGATCTCGCGGGCGCGCCCCCGGCCGAAGACCGCGCATGGGACCTGCGCCCCATCGAACAGCTCGACCACATCGGCGCGCAGCTGCTGTGGGAGCACTGGCGGCACGACTGGCCGGCCACGCTGGAGATGTCGCCGCAGCACAAGGCGGTGCTCGACCAGGTCGCGCAGTACACCGTTGGAACGCCCAATGAGCCGCCGCCCACGCTGGCCGAGCGCCTGAAGCATTTCTCGCACACCGGCCCTCGCGCGCTGGAGGTGATGCGCGATTTCGTCGGGCTGATCGGCCAGCTCGCGCTCGATGCGTGCACGCTCGCGCGTGCGCCGCACCGCGCGCCCTGGCGCGATTTTTCGGGTCACCTGTATCAGTTCGGCGCCACGGCGCTGCACATCACGGCGCTGGTCGGGCTGCTGATCGGCGTGGTGCTGGCCTACCTGATCTCGCAGCAGCTGCGCCAGTACGGCGCCGAGGCCTTCGTGGTCAACATCCTGGGGCTGTCGCTGATCCGCGAACTCGGGCCGGTGCTTGCCGCGGTGCTGATCGCGGGCCGCTCGGGCTCGGCCATCACGGCGCAGATCGGCGTCATGCGCGTGACCGAAGAACTTGACGCGATGCGCGTGATGGGCATTCCGCACGGCTTCAGGCTTGTGATGCCGCGCGTGCTGGCGCTGGCCATCGCGATGCCGCTGATCAGCCTCTGGACCTCGATGGCGGCGCTCGTGGGCGGCATGTTCGCGGCCGACGCCGCGCTCGACATCTCACCGTCGTACTTCCTGTCGGCATTGCCGCGCGCGGTGCCGATCATCAACCTCTGGCTCGCACTCGCGAAGTCCGCGGTGTTCGGCATCCTGATTGCGCTGATCGGCTGCTACTTCGGCATGAAGGTGAAGCCCAACACCGAGAGCCTGGGGCGCGGCACCACATCGTCGGTCGTGACCTCGATCACCGCGGTGATCCTGGTCGATGCGCTGTTCGCGGTGCTATTCAAGGGCGTGGGGTTTCGGGCATGAGCAGAGCGCCGCGCCGCCCCAGGCAAGCTCGCGTCGCAGCGCGAAGCGCGGAGGTATTCGAGTGACCGATTCGACCGCCGCCGTCGTCGACATCCGCAAGCTCTGGACGGTGTTCAAGAACGCCGACGGCGAGAACGTGGTGCACCGCGACCTCGACCTTCGCATCGAGCGCGGCGAGGTGCTCTCGCTGGTGGGCGGATCGGGCACCGGCAAGACGGTGCTGCTGCGCCAGATCCTGGGGCTCGAAAAGCCGTCCAGGGGCGTGGTCGAGGTGCTGGGCCAGGCGCCCGGGGAACTCAGCGCCAAGGGCGCGGCCAACGTGGGCATGCTGTTCCAGCACGGGGCCCTGTTCTCGGCGTTCAGCGTACTCGAGAACATCGCCTTTCCGCTGCGCGAGCTCAAGCTGCTGCCGGGCGAGCTGGTCCGCAACGCCGCGCTGGTCAAGCTGCAGATGGTGGGCCTGCAGCCCCGGCACGCGAACATGAGCCCGGCGGACCTGTCGGGCGGCATGATCAAGCGCGTGGCGCTGGCGCGTGCGCTCATCATGGACCCGCCGCTGCTGCTGCTGGACGAACCCACGGCCGGCCTCGACCCCGAGGCCTCGGACAGTTTCTGCGACCTGCTGCGCGGCCTGCACCGCGAGCTGGGGTTGACGGTGGTCATGGTCACGCACGACCTGGACACGCTGTTCGACCTGAGCACCCGCATCGCGGTGCTGGCCGACCACAAGGTGATCACGAGCGGCTCGGCGCGCGAGGTCATCACGTATCCGCATCCGTTCATCCACGAATATTTTCTGGGAGGGCGCGGCCAGCGTGCCCTGGAGGCCCTGCATGACAAACCCGCCCAAGCCCCGCCGGCGTCCGCCGGCGCGAGCCACTGAAAGGTAGCCACATCATGGAAAACAAAGCCCATGCCATCGCCGCCGGCGCCTTCGTGCTCGGCCTTATCGCCGTGCTCGTGGGACTGGTGGTCTGGTTCACGCGCGACAACACGGTGCGCAATATCTACGAACTTTCCACCCGCGACGCCGTCAGCGGCCTGCAGCCGCAGGCCATGGTGCGCTACCGCGGCATCGCGGTCGGCAAGGTGGCCTCGATCGACTTCGACCCCAAGGTGAAGGGCAATGTGCGCGTGCGCATCACCGTGGACCAGCGCGTGCCGCTCACCACCTCGAGCTTTGCCACGCTGAGCTACCAGGGCGTGACCGGCCTCGCCTTCATCGCGCTGGACGACAAGGGCGAATCGACTGTCGCGCTCAAGCCCAACAACGACGATCCGCCGCGCATTCCGCTCAAGCCCTCGATGCTGGCGCAGTTGCAGGACCGCGGCGAAGCCATCATCAACCAGGTGGAGGAAGTGACCCGGCGCGCCAACACCCTGCTGGGCGACGACAACCAGAAGCGGGCGGCCGATGCGCTCGAGAACATCGCGGCGGCGTCGGCCAGTGCCAACACGCTCATCAGGCAGCTCGACAACACGGTGAAGACCGGCCTCAACCCCGCGCTGGCGGCGCTGCCCGGCACGATGACGTCGGTGAAGAAGGCCGCCGGCGACGTCTCTCGCGTGGCCAACAACTTCAACACCACCGTGGGCCGGCTGAACGCGCCGGACGGCCCGATCGAGCGGCTGAGCGACGGCACCAAGTCGCTGGCGCAAGCGGTCGACTCGTTCAATGCCGCCACGCTGCCGCGCGTGAACCGCGTGGCCGACGACACCTCGCGTGCCGTGCGCCGCCTCGGCCGCGCGGCCGACGGTATCAACGACAACCCGCAATCGCTGCTGTTCGGCAACGGAGGCACTGCCGCCGGACCCGGCGAGCCCGGCTTCTCGGCGCCGCCGGCCACCAACTCCCTGGCACGCCCCTGAAGGTGATGACGACCATGAAGAAGAACAACGCCACCCGCATCCCGGCGATTGCCGCCGCCGGCCTTGCGCTGCTGATTGCCGGCTGCGGCGCCCTGCCCGACAAGCCGGCGCGCGCCACGCTGTACGACTTCGGGCCCGGCGCCGCCGCGGCGGCCGCGACCACGCAGCAGCCCGCCGCCGCCTTGCCGACGCTCGCGCTGGCCGAGATCGAGAGCAACACCCGCCTGGACGGCACGCAGATCCTCTACCGCCTCGGCTATGCCGATGCCAACGAGCTGCGCCCCTATGGGCAGTCGCGCTGGAGCCTGCCGCCGGCGCAATTGCTGCGCCAGCGGCTGCGCGATGCGCTCGCCGAACGGCGTACCGTGCTCGGGCCGGAAGAAAGCGCGACCATTGCGCGCACCGAGGGCAAGGTGCCGGACACGCTGCGCATCTCGCTCGACGAGTTCAGCCACTACTTCGAGTCGCCCGGCAGCAGCGTCGGCCTGGTGCGCCTGCGCGCCACGCTGATCCGCGGCGGCTCCGGCGGCGACCGCGTGCTGGGCCAGCGGACCTTCACGGTGCGCCGCCCGGCGCCGAGCGCCGACGCGCCCGGCGGCGTCAAGGCGCTGGCAGCCGCCACCGATGCGGCCGTGGCCGAGGTCGTGCAGTGGGTGGACCAGCAGGCGCGGCCGTAGGTTCGGGTTCGAAGCGAATTTTCAACACCGGAGGAGATCCCACCATGAACGCAACACGCATCATCGGCATCCTGCTCGTCGTCGCGGGCATCGCGGGGCTCGGGCTCGGCGGCTTCAGCTTTACCAAGGAAACGCACCAGGCCAAGCTGGGCCCGCTGGAGTTCTCGGTGAAGGAGAAGCAGCAGGTCAACTTCCCGGCCTGGGCGAGCGTGGCCGCCATCGTGGTGGGCGGCGCGCTGGTGCTGCTGGGCGGCAAGAAGAGCTGAGCGCTCCCGCCGTCAGGAGACGGCGTCCAAAGTCACGAATCCGATTTTGCGGAGGAGCTTCTTCCGGCCGAGGTTGCGCCCAGCCGGCCGGAGACCGTGCCCGCGCAAGCCTTGAGGGCGCGTGCGATGTCGCCGTCCCACGCGGTGTCGAAAATGGCGGCCGGGCCGATGGCCGTGACCGACAGCACGATGGCACCCGTGTGGTCGAATACCGGCGCTGCCATGGCACTCACGCCCTCGATCACCTCGCCTTCGGAGCGGCTGATGCCGTGCAGCCGCACCTCCTGCAGCTGGCGCTCGAACTCGCCCCATGACGGCAGGGGCGGCTGCGGCGGCATGCCGGCCTCGGGCACCGCTTCGCCGGACCTGCGCTGCTTCTCCCGCTGGCGCTCGGCGTCGAGCAGCTGCCTGACCGCGTCGGCAGCAAGATAGGCCGCGAAGATGCGCCCGGAAGCCGTGTTGGTGAGCGAGAACACCGTGCCGTGCCGCATGCTCACGTGCACCGGCGACGGCGATTCGGCCGTGCGCACGATGGTGGCGCCCCGTGCGCCCCAGACCGCCAGTGCCACCGTATGGCCGAGCCGTTGCGCCACCTCGGCGATGAGCGGCGTCGCAATGTGCACCGGGTCGGCCTGCTGCAGGCTGATGAGCCCCAGTTGCAAGGCCAGCGGGCCGAGCAGATAGTGGCCGCTGGCGCGGTCCTGCTCGATCAGGCCCAGCCGTCCGAAGCTCACCATGTAGGGATGGGCCTTGGCGGCCGTCATGTCGGCTTCCCGCGCCAAGTCTTTCAGCGCCATCGGCCGGCCGTGGTGCACCAGCGCGCGCAGCAGCTGGCCACCCACTTCGATGCTCTGGATGCCGCGCTGGGCGCCGCGGTCGGCGTCGCCGGCGGCTGCGGATTGCTTGGCGTCTGATTGTTCGTTCATGGAGAAGGGATTAGACATTAACCGATCCGGGGCTTAAACTCCCGAGATTCGTTAACCGTGAATTCATTTGCGTTAGACGAATTCAGATACACATGCCAATCAACGGAGACACCCCATGAGCCAAGCCAAGAAGTTCGCCAGCCAGGCCGACCTGGAAGAAAAGAAGATCACCTTCAGCCAGATCTCCGAGCACGCCTGGGCCTACACGGCCGAGGGCGACCCGAACACCGGCATCGTGATCGGCGACGACTGTGTGCTGGTGGCCGACACCCAGGCCACGCCCGCCATGGCGGCCGACGTGGTGCGCCGCATCCGCGAAGTGACCGACAAGCCCATCAAGTACGTGGTGCTCACGCACTACCACGCGGTGCGCGTGCTGGGCGCGGCCGGCTACGGCGCCGAGCACATCCTCGCCAGCCAGGACACCCGCGACCTGATCGTGGAGCGCGGCGAGGCCGACAAGGCCAGCGAGATCGGCCGCTTCCCGCGCCTGTTCCAGAACGTGGAGACGGTGCCGCCGGGCCTGACCTGGCCCACCACGACCTTCACCGGCAAGATGACGCTGTGGCTGGGCAAGCTGGAGGTGCAGCTGCTGCAGCTCGGCCGCGGCCACACCAAGGGCGACACGGTCGTGTGGCTGCCCGCCGAGCGCACGCTGCTGTCGGGCGACCTGGTCGAGTTCGGCGCCACGCCCTATGCGGGCGACGCCTATTTCCAGGATTGGCCAAAGACGCTGGACAACATCGCCGCGCTCAAGCCCGCCGCGCTGGTGCCGGGCCGCGGCGCCGCGCTCACCACGCCGGCCGAAGTGGCCGAGGGCCTGACCGGCACCCGCAATTTCATCTCCGACGTGTACGCCAGCGTGCAAGAGGGCGTGAAGGCCGGACGCGACCTGAACACGGTCTACAAGGACACCTACGCCAAGCTCAAGCCCAAGTACAGCCAGTGGGTGATCTTCGACCACTGCATGCCCTTCGACGTGAGCCGCGCGTATGACGAAGCCTCTGGACATGCCGATCCGCGGGTGTGGACGGCCGAGCGGGACATTGAGATGTGGAAGGCATTGGAAGGCTGAAGTCCCGAGTCACGGAGACAACACGTGATCGACTACCAAAGCCTGCGCTTCGACTACAAGCGCCACGCCGACCAGGACGCGGCCACACCCGCACGCCACCCGGTGGTGATCGTCGGCGCCGGCCCCGTCGGGCTTACGCTCGCGATCGACCTTGCGCTGCGCGGTATCCGCGTGGTGCTGCTCGACAACGACAACACCCTTTCCAGCGGCTCGCGCGCGATCTGCTTCGCCAAGCGCACGCTCGAGGTGTTCGACCGACTCGGCTGCGGCGACCGCATGGTCGACAAGGGCGTGTCTTGGCACGTCGGCAAGGTGTTCTTCCATGACGAGCAGGTCTACCGCTTCGACCTGCTGCCCGAACCCGGGCACGAGCGCCCGGCATTCATCAACCTGCAGCAGTATTACGTCGAGGGCTATCTCGTCGAACGCGCCGCCACGCTGCCGCTGATCGACCTGCGCTGGAACAACAAGGTCACCGGCATCGCGCAGACCGACGACGCCGCGGTGCTCACCGTCGAAACGCCTGAGGGCAGCTACCAGCTGGCCGCCGACTACGTCGGCGCGTGCGACGGCTCGCGCTCCAACCTGCGGCAGCTGATGGGCCTCGAAGCCAAGGGCCGCGTGTTCCGCGACCGCTTCCTGATCGCGGACATCACGATGGATGCGGACCTGCCGACAGAGCGCCGTTTCTGGTTCGATCCCTCGTTCCATCCCCGGCAGAGCGTGCTGCTGCACAAGCAGGCGGACGGCATGTGGCGTGTCGACTTCCAGCTCGGCTGGGATGCCGATCCAGTGGAAGAACGCAAGCCCGAGAACATCACGCCGCGCGTGCGCGCGCTGCTCGACAGCATCGGCTTTGCGGGCGTGCAGTTCCAGATCGGGTGGGCCAGCGTGTACACCTTTGCGTGCCAGCGCATGGAGCGCTTCCGCCATGGCCGCGTGCTGTTTGCGGGCGACTCGGCGCACGGCGTGTCGCCCTTCGGCGCGCGCGGCGCCAACTCCGGCGTGCAGGATGCCGACAACTTGGCGTGGAAACTCGCGGCCGTGCTCGAGGGCGACGCGCCCGATACGCTGCTCGACAGCTACGCGAGCGAACGCGAATACGCCGCCGACGAGAACATCCGCAACTCGACGCGCGCGACCGACTTCATCACGCCCAAGAGCGAAGTGAGCCGGCTGTTCCGCGACGCGGTGCTGGAGCTCACCAGGCGCCATGCCTTTGCGCGCACGCTGGTCAACAGCGGGCGGCTTTCCGTACCCGCCGTGCTGCGCGATTCACCGCTCAACACGCCCGATACCGATGCTTTCGCCGGCGCGATGGTGCCCGGCGCCGCGGCGGCCGATGCGCCGATCATGCGGGCCGACGGCAGCACCGGCTGGCTGCTGCGCGACTGCCACGCGGTGCGGTTCACCGCACTGGTGTTCGGCACCGGCGAGGCGGCGGAGCGGAGCCTCCAGGCGCTGAAGGCCTGCGACTTTCCGCTGCACGTCGTGCGCGTGCAAGTCGCTTCGTCCGAAGGCGAACTTGCCACTCAGCGCTATGACGCGCAGCCCGGCACCGTGTACCTCCTCCGGCCCGACCAGCATGTCTGCGCGCGCTGGCGCAAGCCCACCGCCGCGGCCGTTCGCGCCGCCATCGACCACGCATTGGCAAAGGCATGAGCATCACCATGCAGCAACACCTGAACACCGCAGCGAACCTCGAAGCGCCGGACGATTTCTACGAGCTGCTGATCGAGGCGCACCAGGGGCTTTCCACTGAAGAGAGCAACGCCTACAACGCGCGCCTCGTGCTGGTGCTGGCCAACCACATCGGCTCGCTGGCCGTGCTGCACGAAGCGCTCGAGGCCGCGAAGTAACCACCATCCACAGCCATCTCTTGAGGACACCATGACCACCGCACTCCCCGACACCGGGCGCCGCTATCAGAGCGGCTTCGGCAACGAGTACGCCAGCGAGGCCGTCGCGGGCGCCCTGCCGCAGGGCCGCAACAATCCGCAGCGCGCCCCCTTCGATCTCTACACCGAGCTGCTTTCAGGCACCGCCTTCACCGCGCCGCGCCGGGAGAACCGCCGCACCTGGCTATACCGCCGCCAGCCTTCGGTGGTGTCGGGCCGCTACCAGCCCTACGCGCAGGCACAGTGGACCACCGGCGCCGACCGCGAGATCGCGCTGCCGCCCGAGCCGCTGCGCTGGCATCCGCTGCCGCTCGACGGCGCGGCCGAGGCCGACTTCATCGACGGCATGCACACGATCGCGGCCAACGGCGACGCGGAGGCGCAGGTGGGCATCGGCTCGCTCATGTACCTGGCGGGCCGTTCGATGGAGCGCCGCGCTTTTGTCAACGCGGACGGCGAGATGCTCATCGTGCCGCAGCAGGGCCGCCTCGTGATCACCACCGAACTCGGCGTGCTGGACGTGAAGCCGGGCGAGATCGCGGTGCTGCCGCGCGGCATGGCCTTCAAGGTGGCGTTGCCGGACGGAATCTCCCGCGGCTATGTCTGCGAGAACTACGGTGCGCATTTCCGCCTGCCCGAACTCGGACCCATCGGCTCCAATGGCCTGGCCAACGCGCGCGACTTCCAGGCGCCGGTGGCGGCCTTCGAAGAAGACGCCGGCGCCTACGAACTCGTCAAGAAGTTCGGCGGCCGCTTCTGGAAGGCGCCGGCCAGGCAGTCGCCCTTCAACGTGGTGGCATGGCACGGCAACCTGGCGCCGGTGAAGTACGACACGGCCAGCTTCATGGTCATCGGCTCGATCAGCTTCGACCATCCTGATCCGTCGATCTTCACCGTGCTGACCTCGCCGAGCGACACGCCCGGCACGGCGAACTGCGACTTCGTGATCTTCCCGCCGCGCTGGATGGTGATGGAAAACACCTTCCGCCCGCCATGGTTCCACCGCAACCTCATGAGCGAATTCATGGGCCTGGTGCTGGGCGAGTACGACGCCAAGCCGGGCGGATTCAAACCCGGCGGGGCGAGCCTGCACAACTGCATGGTGCCGCACGGGCCGGACGAGGAAGCCTTCGACAAGGCTACGCATTCCGACCTGAAGCCGCACAAGCTGGACAACACGCTGGCCTTCATGTTCGAGAGCCGCTTGCGCTTCATTCCGACGAACTTCGCGCTCCAGAGCCCCGCGCTGGACACGGACTACGCGGACTGCTGGGCCGGACTCTCCGACCAGTTCAAGCCGTGACCTCGTTGGACACTTACAGAAAGACATTCATGACCATCGCATTGAACGCCACCCATGACCCGAAGCTGCGCAGCTGGGTCGCCTCGGCCAACGAGCCCGGCTGCGACTTTCCGATCCAGAACCTGCCCTTCGGACGCTTTCGCCTTGCTGGCAGCAGCGAAGGCTTTCGCATCGGCGTGGCGATCGGCGACCAGGTGCTCGACCTGCGCGCTTGCGGCCTTGTCGATACCGACGACATGAACGCGCTGATGAGCGCGGGGGCGAAGGACCGCCAGGCACTGCGCGCGGCAATCTCGGCGGGCCTCGCCGAAGGCAGCGGCAAGGAGGCCGCGTGGTCGAAGGCGCTGTCGCCGCAGGCCAAAGCCGAGATGACCGTGCCCTGCCGCATCGGCGACTACACCGATTTTTATACCGGCATCCATCACGCGACCACCATCGGCAAGCTATTTCGCCCCGACCAGCCGCTGATGCCCAACTACAAGTGGGTGCCCATCGGCTACCACGGCCGCGCCTCGTCCATTGGCGTGAGCGGGCAGGTGTTCAAGCGACCACAAGGGCAGACCAAGGCGCCGGATGCGCCCGAGCCCAGCTTCGGCCCTTCGAAGCGGCTCGACTACGAACTGGAGCTGGGCTTCCTGGTCGGCCGCGGCAATGCGCTCGGCGAGCCGATAGCGATCGGCGAGGCCGAGGAGCATCTGTTCGGCGTGACACTGCTCAACGACTGGTCGGCGCGGGACCTGCAGGCCTGGGAATACCAGCCGCTTGGCCCGTTCCTCGCGAAGAACTTCGCGAGCACGCTGTCGCCGTGGATCGTGACGATGGAAGCGCTGGCGCCCTTCCGCGCCAGGTTCGAGCGGCCCGCGGGAGACCCGCAACCGCTGCCGTACCTCGATGCGCCGTCCAACCGCGAAAGCGGCGCGCTCGACATCACGCTCGAAGTGCTGCTGCAGACCGCGAAAATGCGCGCCGCGGGTGAAGCTCCCGTGCGCCTCACGCGCGGGAACACCACCGAGGCGGCCTACTGGACCGCCGCGCAGTTGGTCACGCACCACACGGTGAATGGCTGCAACCTGCAACCGGGTGACCTGCTGGGCTCGGGCACGCTCTCGGGGCCCAAACCCGACGAAGCCGGTTCGCTCATGGAACTCACGCTCGGCGGCAAGCAGGCGATCACCTTGCCCAACGGCGAGAAGCGCACCTTTCTCGAAGACGGCGATACGCTGGTCATGCGCGGCTACTGCGAGCGCGCAGGGGCAGTCCGGATCAGCCTGGGTGAAGTCAGCGGAACCGTGGCTTAGCGCCTTGTACCCTCTCCCTATGGGAGAGGGCCAGGGTGAGGGCAGTGGGCCTCACAACATCGCACGGCCTTGATTGCCGCTCGCCCTCACCGCAACCCTCTCCCAGAGGGAGAGGGAGCAAGACCATCAGCGCGCGGACTCAACGTTATTCCCCGCGTTGTCCCCTCTCCCGGAGGGAGAGGGAGCAAGGCACTCAGGGCGCGGCGGCAGCAGTGGCAGCCGCAGGCCACGCCACTTCGCTGGCTACGCGCGGCTTGCCCATGGGTGCGGCGGCTTTGCCGACCTTGATGGCGGCCATGTCGGCCTCGCTCGGGTACTGGTCCAAGAGCCAGTAGTCGAACACGCGGCGCGCGATGGGTGCCGCAGCGCCGGCGCCCCAGCCGGCGTTCTCGACAATCACGGCCAGGGCAATCTTCGGATCGTTGACCGGCGCGAAGGCCATGAACAGGGCGTGGTCGCGCTGGTGCTCTTCGAGCGCGCGTGCGTTGTACTTGGTGTTCTGCGCCTGCGTCACGGCCTGCGCGGTGCCGGTCTTGCCGGCCGCCTGGTAGCTGGCGCCGGCGAACACGCTGCGCGCCGTGCCGCTCGTCACCACGCTGGTGAGGCCCTCCCGAACCACTGCCACGTTGGCGGCAGTGAAGCCCAGGTTCTCGGCCGGCGGCTGCGGCACCTGCGCCACCTGCCCGCTGACCGTGTTGCGCGTGGCCAGCACGAGGTGCGGCTTGTGCTTCATGCCGCCGTCGGCCACGATGGCCGTGGCCTGCGCCAGCTGCAGCATCGTGAAGGCGTTGTAGCCCTGCCCGATGCCCAGCGAGATGGTCTCGCCCGCATACCACTTCTTCTGCTCGGGCCGCTTGTAGGCGTTGCGCTTCCACTCGGTGCTCGGCAGCACGCCGCGCACTTCGCCGCCCAGGTCGATGCCGGTGATCTGGCCGAAGCCCAGCGGCTTCATGAAGTCGTGGATCAGGTCCACGCCCATCTCGTTGGCCAGCGAGTAGTAATAGATGTTGCTCGACAGCTGGATCGAGCGCCGCATGTCGACACCGCCGATGTTGCCTTCGGGGCTGCCGAAGCGATGGCCGCCGAAGTTGAAGTACCCGGGGTCGTTCACCACCACGTTGGGGCCGCGCTTGCCGGTTTGCAGCGCGGCCAGCGCCATGAAGGGCTTGTAGGTCGAGCCGGGCGGGTAGGTGCCGCGCAGGGCGCGATTGAGCAGCGGCTTGTCGAGCGATTCGCTGAGTTCTTTCCAGCTTTCGGTGTCGATGCCTTCGACGAACAGGTTGGGGTCGAAGGTCGGCTTGCTCACGAAGGCCAGCACCTCGCCGGTCTTGGGATCGATGGCCACCAGCGCGCCGCGCCGGTCGCCGAACATGTCTTCGACCAGCTTCTGCAGCTTGATGTCGAGCGACAGCATCACGGTGTTGCCGGGCGTGGCCGGGTGGCTCGCGAGCCGGCGCACCGCGCGGCCGCCGGCCGAGGTTTCCATCTGCTCCACACCGGTCTGGCCGTGCAGCGTCTTCTCGTAGCTTTGCTCGATGCCGAGCTTGCCGATGTAGTCGGTGCCCTTGTAGTTGGCCTGGTCTTCCTCGGCCCAGTCTTCCATTGCGGTCTTCTCGCGCTGGTTGATGCGGCCGATGTAGCCGAGCACGTGCGAGGCGATCTCGCCGTGCGGGTAGTTGCGGAACAGCCGCGCCTTGATTTCCACGCCGGGGAAGCGGTAGCGCTGCGCCGCGAAGCGCGCCACCTCCTCGTCGCTCAGGCGGGTGCGGATCGGAATGGAGTCGAAGCTGCGCGAGTCTTCGCGCAGGCGCTTGAAGCGGCGGCGGTCGCGCGGCGAGACCTCGAGCACCTGCGTCAGGCTCTCGATGGTCTCCTCGACGTCGCCCACCTTGGAGGGCGTGATCTCCAGCGTGTAGGCCGAATAGTTGGAAGCCAGCACGATGCCGTTTCGGTCGAGGATCAACCCGCGGTTGGGCACCACGGGCACGATGGCCGTGCGGTTGCTCTCGGCCTGCTCGGCCAGGTCCTCGTGCCGCACCACCTGCAGATAAACCAGCCGCGCGCCCAGCAGGCTGAAGGCGAAGAGCACCGCCATGCCGATCACGATCACGCGGCGCTTGAAGCGCGCGAGGTCGGCGGCAACGTTGCGGATTTCGGTCATGGCGGCGTTCGTGAGCTTAGGCGTGTGCAAGTGCGATGGCAAATGCGAGCGCATGCGGCCGCCGCCGGGCCGCCCCCAGGCGAGCCGCGCCTCCCCCTCGGGGGGTGGAGTTACACGCAGCGAGGCGAAGTGAAAAGCCGGGGGGCGCCATGACTAGAGGGGTCGGTTCTCGTCGGGTTCCGGCGTGCGAAGCTGGGGCGCGAGCAGCAGCGCGGTCGCCAGCGGCCACAACGCGGCTTCGATGGCAGGGGAGATGAGCACCATCCACCCCGGGAACACGCCGCCGCCGGCCATGCGCGTGACGACCTCGATCAACTGCGACACCGCAAAGAGCGGCAGCACTTGCAGCGCCTGCGACAACACCGGGTACCAGAGCAGGCGCCGGTGGATGGTGATCGCGAAGAACCCCAGCGTGGTGTAGGACAGCGCGTGCTGCCCCAGCATGGACGACTGGTGCACGTCCATGCACAGGCCGAACACGAAGGCCGCGCCGATGCCCACCCGCATCGGCTGGTGCACGCCCCAGAACACGATGGCCAGCGCCAGCATGTCGGGCATCCAGGCAGCGCGGCCGATCGGGATCATGTTGATGAGCAGCGCCGCCACGAGGCTCGCCCACATGAAGAGCGGGCTCACGGGCAGCAGAAGCTGCTGTTGTCCGGGACGCTTGATCATCGGGCGCGCTCCGCGGCTTTCTTCTCGGCCTTGTCCGCCTTGTCCGCCTTTGCGGGCTTGGCCTCGGGTTTCTTGCGCACCGCGGCGGCGGGTGCCACGGGCGGGGGTGCCGAGGGCGCGCCCGTGGGCGCCAGCACGAGCACGTAACGCGCGGCCGTCACGCGGGCCAGCGGCACGCAGTAGATGCGCGCAAAGGCGGAGTCGGCGCGCCGCTCGATGCGTTCGATCTTCGCCACCGGCAGGCCCGGGGGGTAGACGCCGTCGACACCGCTGGTGGAAAGCAGGTCGCCTTCCTGCAGGTCGGCATTGGCGGCCATGAAGCGCAACTCGAGGCCGCCTCCGTGCGCCGAGGCATCGCCGAAGGCCACGCTGCGCACGCCGGTGCGGGTGTTCTGCACCGGGATGGAAAGATCGCGGTCGATCACCAGCGTGACCTCGCTCGTGAAGGGCAGCACTTGCGTCACCTGGCCGAGCACGCCGTGGGCATCGATCACGGGCGAGCCCGGTGCCACGCCTTGGGTGATCCCCTGGTCGATGACGATCTTGCGGGTGTAGGGGTCGGCCGCGTCATAGAGCACCTCGGCCGCCCGGCCCGGCGCCTGGGTGGTCTGGCGCAGTTCGAGCAGTGCGCGCAGCCGCGCGTTATCCTGCGCGAGCGTGTCGGCCTGGCTCGCGCGTTCGGCCTGCAGCATGAGCGCCTTGCGGGCCTCGTCCTCGTTGCGCTGCGCCGTCTGCAGGTCTTCGAGATAGCGGCCGCCGCCTTGCACCAGCTGCACCGGCTTCATCGCCACCCATTGCACCGGATAGAGCACCGCACCGACGGCCGCGCGAATGGGCTGCACCAGGTGGAAGCGCGCATCGGCCACCATCAGGAACAGCGCCAGCGCGCCGAAGAAGATCAGCTTGCTCAGCGCCGATTGCCCCTGGTTGAACAGGGGCGGGGCTGTGCGATCGAGCGTGCCCAAGGGCATGGTTCAAGCCTGGCCGTGCAACGTCAGATGGCAAAAAGGCCGGCCTGCGCAAGCAGAGCCGGCCGATGATGGCGGTAGCGCATTCACTCGCTCGTGAAGATGCTTCCCAAGCGGTCCATGCGCTCGAGGGCAATGCCGCAACCGCGCACCACGCAGGTCAGCGGGTCTTCGGCCACCAGCACCGGCAGGCCGGTTTCCTCGGCCAGCAGGCGGTCGAGGTCGCGCAGCAGTGCGCCGCCGCCGGTCAGCATCATGCCGCGCTCGGCGATGTCGGCGCCGAGTTCGGGCGGCGTCTGCTCCAGCGCGTTCTTCACGGCCGAGACGATGTTGTTGAGCGGATCGGTCAGGGCTTCCAGCACCTCGTTGCTGCTGATGGTGAAGCTGCGCGGCACGCCTTCGGACAGGTTGCGGCCCTTGACTTCCATCTCCTTGACCTCGGAGCCCGGGAAGGCCGAGCCGATGTTCTTCTTGATGACCTCGGCTGTCGGTTCGCCGATCAGCATGCCGTAGTTGCGGCGGATGTAATTGATGATGGCTTCGTCGAAGCGGTCGCCGCCCACGCGCACGGAGCCCTTGTAGACCATGCCGCCCAGGCTGATGACGCCCACTTCGGTGGTGCCGCCGCCGATGTCGACCACCATGGAGCCCGAAGCCTCGCTCACGGGCAGGCCGGCGCCTATGGCCGCGGCCATGGGTTCCTCGATGAGGTAGACGGAAGTGGCGCCGGCCGCCTCGGCCGCGTCCTTGATGGCGCGGCGCTCGACCTGGGTGGAGCCACAGGGCACGCAGATGATGATGCGCGGGCTCGGCGTGAGCAGCGTGCGCGGGTGCACCATCTTGATGAACTGCTTGATCATCTGCTCGGTGATCACGAAGTCGGCGATCACGCCGTCCTTCATCGGGCGGATGGCCTCGATGTTGCCGGGCACCTTGCCCAGCATGGCCTTGGCTTCGCGGCCAACGGCCTGGATCACCTTCTTGCCGTGGGGGCCGCCTTCGTGGCGGATGGCGACCACCGAGGGCTCGTCCAGCACGATGCCCTTGTTACGGGCGAATATCAGTGTGTTGGCGGTGCCGAGGTCGATCGCAAGGTCGGTCGAAAAGTACCGACGGAAAGCTCCAAACATGTGCGGAATCCTCTGGAGCACGGCCTGCGCACCGGCAGATCGTCGCTCTGTTTTTGGTCGTGTGACGGGGTGAATTGATCGCTTTTGGCGCAAAAGCCGGCGTGTTCGCGGGGGTTGCGGCAAAGGCGGGATAATACCCGAATCCCCTCTGGAATCCCGTGTCAGCACCCCTTCCGGCGTGCATTACCTCCGGTTTTTTTGGCCGGTTTCACCCATGTCCCTTTCCGCTTCAGATATTGCACGCATTGCCTCGCTGGCACGGCTGCAGCTCGCCACCGACGAGAGCGAGCGCATGCTCAGCCAGATCAACGGCTTCTTTGATTTAGTCGAACGTATGCGTTCGGTCGACACCGCCGGTGTCGAGCCGCTGGCCCACCCCGTGGCCGCGGTCGAGGACATCACGCTGCGCCTGCGCGACGACGTGGTGAGCGAGCCCAATAACCGCGAAGCCAACCAGAAGAGCGCCCCGGCCGTCGAAGCCGGCCTGTTCCTCGTGCCGAAGGTGATCGAATGAGCAGCCAGCTGCATGAGATGGGCGTGGTCGCCCTCGCCAAGGTCCTGGCCGAGCGCAAGGTTTCCGCCGTCGAGACCGCGCAGGTCTTCCTCGGCCGCATGAAGGCGCACGAATCATTGGGTACTTTCGTAGACGTGAACGAGGAAGTCACGCTGGCCCAGGCCCGCGCGGCCGACGCGCAAATCGCCAAGGGCAATGCGGCCGCGCTGGCCGGCGTGCCGATCGCGCACAAGGACATCTTCGTCACCACCGACTTCGCCACCACTGCCGGCTCGAAGATGCTCGCGGGCTACCGCTCGCCCTTCGACGCGACCGTGGTGCGCCGGCTGGCCGAGGCCGGCGCGGTCACGCTCGGCAAGCTGAGCTGCGACGAGTTCGCGATGGGATCGGCCAACGAGAACGTCGCCGTGCCCGCCGTGGGCCACGACAAGGCCGTGCCGGTGCAGAACCCGTGGAACCGCGAACGCATTCCGGGCGGCTCCTCCGGCGCCAGCGCGGCGGCCGTTGCCGCACGCCTGGCCCCTGCGGCCACGGGCACCGACACCGGCGGATCGATCCGCCAGCCGGCCTCGTTCTGCGGCGTGACGGGCATCAAGCCCACCTACGGCCGCGCCTCGCGCTACGGCATGGTGGCTTTCGCATCGAGCCTCGACCAGGCCGGCCCGATGGCCCGCTCGGCCGAAGACTGCGCGCTGCTGCTGTCGGCCTTCTGCGGCCCCGACCTGGACCGCGACTCCACGTCTCTGGACAAGCCCGCGGAGAACTTCGGCCGCTCGCTCTACGACTCGCTCGAGGGCCTGCGCATCGGCGTGCCGAAGGAGTTCTTCGGCGAAGGCGTCGCGCCCGGCGTGCGCGCCGCCATCGATGCGGCCCTCGCGCAGTACGAGAAGCTCGGCGCCAGGCGCGTGGAGGTTTCGCTGCCGCTCACCGAGCTGTCGATTCCGGTGTACTACATCCTGGCCGCGGCCGAAGCCTCGAGCAACCTGAGCCGCTTCGACGGCGTCAAGTTCGGCCACCGCGCCAAGCAGTACAAGGACCTGGCCGACATGTACGAGCGCACGCGCGCCGAAGGCTTTGGCGACGAGGTGAAGCGCCGCATCATGATCGGCACCTACGTGCTGTCGCACGGCTACTACGACGCGTACTACCTGCAGGCGCAGAAGGTGCGCCGCATGATCGCCGACGATTTCCAGCAGGCCTTCAAGCAATGCGACGTGATCGCCGGCCCCGCCGCGCCGACCACCGCATGGAAGATCGGCGAACACGGCGGCGACCCGGTGGCCGACTACCTGGCGGACATCTTCACATTGCCCGCTTCGCTGGCGGGCCTGCCCGGCATGAGCGTGCCCGCCGGCTTCGACAGCGGCATGCCCGTGGGCCTGCAATTGATCGGCAACTACTTCGGCGAAGCCAGGCTGCTGAACGCGGCCCACCGCTTCCAGCAGGCCACCGACTGGCACACGCGCACGCCGGAGGGCTTTTGAGATGAGCGAACCCGTGAACACTTTCGAAGCACAACAACAAGGCCGTCCGACCGGCCCGCTGGTGCGCGGCTATGAAGTCATCATCGGCTTCGAGACGCACGCGCAGCTGTCGACGGCGAGCAAGATCTTCAGCCGTGCCTCAACGGCCTTTGGCGCCGAGCCCAACACGCAAGCCAGCGCGGTGGACCTCGCGCTGCCCGGCACGCTGCCGGTGATGAACAAGGGCGCGGTCGAACGCGCCATCAAGCTGGGCCTGGCGCTCGGCTCGCACATTGCGCCGCGCAGCGTGTTCGCGCGCAAGAACTACTTCTACCCCGACCTGCCCAAGGGCTACCAGATCAGCCAGTACGAGATCCCGGTCGTGCAGGGCGGCTCGGTTTCGTTTTTCCTGGGTGAAGAAAAGAAGACCGTGCGCCTGGTGCGCGCCCACCTCGAGGAAGACGCGGGCAAGTCGCTGCATGAAGACTTCATCGGCCAGAGCGGCATCGACCTGAACCGCGCCGGCACGCCGCTCCTGGAGATCGTGACCGAGCCCGACATGCGCTCCACCGCGGAGGCCGTGGCCTATGCGCGCGAGCTGCACAAGATCGTCACGTGGATCGGCATCTGCGACGGCAACATGCAGGAAGGCAGTTTCCGCTGCGACGCCAACGTGTCGGTGCGCAGGCCCGGCGAAAAGCTCGGCACGCGGCGCGAGATCAAGAACCTGAACAGCTTCAAGTTCATGCAGCAGGCGATCGACTACGAGATCAACTCGCAAATCAACGAGCTGGAAGACGGACGCAAGATCGAGCAGGCCACGGTGCTGTTCGATCCCGACACCGGCGAGACGCGCACCATGCGCACGAAGGAAGACGCGGCCGACTACCGCTACTTTCCCGATCCCGACCTGCCGCCGCTCGCCATCGAACCCGAATGGATCGAGCGTGTGCGCACCACCATGCCCGAGCTGCCGCGCGCGATGGCCGAGCGCTATGTGCGCGACCACGGCATGTCCGAATACGACGCGGCGCAACTCACGCAAGGCCCGGCGCTCGCGCGCTACTTCGACGATGCGGTGAAGGCCGGCGCCATGCCCAAGCTGGCAAGCAACTGGATCACCGGCGAGATGGCGCGCCGCCTGAACGCGCAGGAAATCGGCATCGAGGCCGCGCCGGTCACGCCGCAGCAGCTGGCCCAGCTGGTGAAGCGCATCGCAGACGGCACGCTGCCCAACAACGCCGCGCGCCAGGTGTTCGATGCCCTATGGACAGGCGAAGGCAGCGACGTGGACGCCATCATCGAAGCCAAGGACCTGAAGCCCATGAGCGACACCGGCGCGCTCGACAAGATCCTGGACGAGGTCATCGCCAAGAACCAGAAGAACGTCGACGAATACCGCGCCGGCAAGGAAAAGGCCCTCAACGGCCTCGTGGGCCAGGTGATGAAGGCCAGCGGCGGCAAGGCGAACCCCGCGCAAGTCACCGAACTCCTCAAAGCCAAACTGGCCTGACCCGATTTATTCGCGGGATACCGCGGAACCGGCTTTGCCGGGCCGCTGGTATCGCCCCCGGTAGGGGGAGGGAGTAGCGACACGAAGTGCGCGAAGCCCTGGGGGCGAGCCTTATTTCCCGCCGCCGTTCTGGGGGGACCAGATCTGTCTTAAGCGCGCGCGCTCTTCGTCGAAGCGCGCGTTCACGCGCTTCTTCTCGTCTTCCTGTTCGCCGATGAAGCGGTTCTGCACCGCCACGCTCTGCGTGTTGTCATCGAGCTTGCGGCGCACCGCGCCCGGCGCCTTGCTGACGTCGTGCTTGTAGAACTCCAGTTCCTCGTCGATGCGCTTGCGGTCTTCGGCAAGCTCCTCGAGACGCTTTTGCGCGGCCTGGATCACCGCATCGATCTGCACCAGCGCTTCCTTGCGCTCCCGATCGTGCACGGTGATGTTGGGATAACGCACGAGCAATGCCCGCTCGCGCCGACGTTCATCGAGCAGCCGCGCGGCCTGCAGCGCCGCCTCGCGGGCGCGGTCTTCGCGCTCGGCCAGTTCGCGCGCGGTGTACGTCGGCTCGATCTTGCGGCGCGTGGTGCCGCTCGGGCTCAGTTCGCGCTGCTCGCGGTCGGTGCATTCGGCAATCGGACGATCGGCCGTGAGCGTGCGGCCACGCGCGTCGGTGCAGGTGTAGATGCTGGCCGGTGCCTGCGCCGCCGGCTGCGCCGGCACTTCGGCGGGCAGCAGCAGCAACACGGCCACCGTCATCATGAGCAGCAGCGCCGCGCCGGCGAGCGGCCGTACGGTCTGGTTCTCGAGCTTGCGCACAGGCATGGGAGATGTCCTCAGCGGGCGCCGTACCGCGCGCGATACGCAAGCACACGCTCGCGGTGCTCACCCAGGCCGGCGGCCGCATTGCCTGACAGGTAGTTCAGGAGGTCGTCCAGCGTGGCAATGGCCACCACCGCCAGGCCCAGCTGGTTGCGCACGTATTGCACCGCGCTGTGGTCCACGTCCGCGCCGTTCTCGGTCGCCTTTTCCTGCCGGTCGAGCGCAATGGCCACGGCATGCGGCGTGGCACCCGCGGCCTCGATGGCGGCGATGGATTCGCGCACCGCGGTGCCGGCCGACATCACGTCGTCGACGATCAGCACCCGGCCCTTGAGCGGCGAGCCCACCAGGTTGCCGCCCTCGCCGTGCGCCTTGGCTTCCTTGCGGTTGTAGGCAAAGGGATAGTTGCGGCCGCGGCGGGCCAGTTCGGCGGCCACCGTGGCGCCCAGCGGAATGCCCTTGTAGGCGGGGCCGAAGATCATGTCGAACTCGACGCCGCTCTCGATCAGCCGGTCTGCATAGAATCCGGCGAGCCGCGCGATCTTGGCGCCGTCGTCGAAGAGTCCCGAATTGAAGAAATAAGGACTCATTCGGCCGGCCTTGGTCTTGAACTCACCGAAGCGCAGCACGCCAGAATCGAGCGCGAACTGGACGAAATCCTGCGCCACCGCACTGCTTTCCACACCATCTACAGCCATCGGAATTTCCTTGTGTTCAAACTGACCAGCCTCAATCTCAATGGCCTGCGTTCGGCCGCCACGAAAGGGGTGGCGGACTGGGTGGCCGAACTTGCGCCGGATTGTATTTGCATGCAGGAGATCCGGGTGCAGGCGAGCGACATCGAAGGCCGCTTCGAGGAGATGGCGGGGCTCAAGGGCTACTTTCACTTCGCCGAGAAAAAAGGCTACGCCGGCACCGCGATCTACACCCGGCACGCGCCCAGCGACGTCGTCGTGGGCTGGGGCGACAAGGAATTCGACGCCGAAGGCCGCTACCTCGAACTGCGCTTCGACACACCCGGGCGCAAGCTCTCGATCATCAGCTGCTACTTTCCGAGCGGCAGTTCGGGCGAGGAACGGCAGGAGGCCAAGTTCCGGTTCCTGAAGGGATTCTTCCCGCACCTGGTGGCGCTCAAGAAGGAGCGCGAATTCATCCTCTGCGGCGACATCAACATCGCCCACAAGGAGATCGACCTCAAGAACTGGCGCGGCAACCAGAAGAACAGCGGCTTCCTGCCCGAAGAGCGCGCCTGGATGACGCGGCTGCTCGACGCCGGCACCGACGGCGCGGGCCTGGTCGACGTGTACCGCGCGCTCAAGCCCGACACCACGGCCGAGGCCTACACATGGTGGAGCAACCGCGGCCAAGCCTATGCGAACAACGTGGGGTGGCGGCTCGACTACCACCTGGCCACGCCGACGCTTGGTGCGCTGGCGCGCAACGAGCAGATCTACAAGACCATCAAGTTCAGCGACCACGCGCCGATCACGGTCGAATACGACTTCACGCTCTGACCGGTCAGCGCGGCACGGCAGCCTTGCCGGCATGCCGCGCCAGGTGAACCTGGTGCAGCGTGATCTTGCGCACCTCGGCCTGGCTGGTCTCGATGTGCGCGCGCAGCAGCATCGCGGCCTGGTCGCCGCGGTTGGCGCGGACGGCCTTCAGGATCTTGGCGTGCTCGTCGTAGGTGGCGTCGATGCGGGGCTGCTGGGTGAAGTCGAGCCGGCGGATGATGCGGATGCGGTCAGTCACGTCCCCGTGGACGCGGGCCATCTCCGCATTCCCGGCGGCCGCCACCAGTGCGCAATGAAAAGCCTCGTCCCATTGCGCCACCTGCGCGGTGTCGCTGCTGCGCTGGGCGGTCGGCACCAGCCAGATGTCGGCCAGCATGTCGAGCAGGCTGCGGTCGACGCGGCGGTCGGCTTCGCACAGGCGGTGCACGGCGGTGGTCTCCAGCACCATGCGCAGGTCGTACAGCTGCTCGAACTGGTCGAAGTCGAACGGCAGCACGCGCCAGCCGCTGCGGAACAGCACCTCGACGAAACCTTCCTGCTGCAAGCGGAACAACGCCTGCCGCACGGGCGTGCGCGAGACGCCGAGCCGCTCGCTGATCTCGTTCTCGGTGAAGCGGTCGCCGGGCACGAGGATGAAATCGGCCACGTCGCGCTTGAGCTGCGCGTAGACCTCGTCGGCGCGTGTACGAAAAACGGCTACATCGCCAGCGGGAAGGACGGATGCGGGCGAAGCGGAGCGGGAACGGACGTTAGGCACGTGGGGAATGTTAGTCGCTGTCATGGCACGCCGCGAAGCGCAGCCAGCAGCGCGGTGCTCGGCGCAGTCCAGCCAACGATGCCGCCCTGGGCGCGCACCATGTCGAGCGTGGCGGCCTTGAAAGCCGGAAAGTAGCTTTCGGTGCAGTCCTCGAGCAAGAGGCAGTCGTAGCCGCGGTCGTTGGCTTCGCGCATCGAGGTCTGTACGCACACCTCGGTGGTGACGCCGCCGAACAGCAGGTGCGTGATACCGCGCCCTTGCAGCATCTCATGCAGGCCGGTGGCGTAGAAGGCGCCCTTGCCCGGCTTGTCGATGACGATCTCGCCGCTGGCGGGCGCAAGGGCCGCGATGATCTGGTTGCCGGGCTCGCCGGCAACGAGGATGCGGCCCATCGGGCCTTCGTCGCCGATGCGCAACGCCGGGTTGCCGCGGTTGCGCTTGGCCGGCGGGCAGTCGGAGAGGTCGGGCTTGTGCGCCTCGCGCGTGTGCACCACCAGACCGCCTGCCTCGCGCCATGCCTGCAGCGCCGTCTTTGTCGCGGGAACGATCGCTTCGAGCAAGGACACGTCGTTGCCCAGCGTTTCGCCGAAGCCGCCGGGTTCGATGAAGTCGCGCTGCATGTCGATGAGGACCAGTGCGGTGTTCCTGATCTCGAACTCGTACGGGAAGGGGACGGCTTCTTCTATGCGCATGGTGTTGCTCTTCGATTCAAAGGGCCGCTCATGCCACGGCCTTCAGCGGCTCATGATGCCCGCCGCCCATGTGTGCCCCGATCACGTGCCTTTCGGCACCGGCGGCGGAAGTCTCGAACACGATGCGGCCTTCGCTCATCACGACGATGCGGTCCGCCAGCTCCAGCAGTTCGTCGAGGTCTTCGCTGATCAGCAGCACCGCCCCGCCCTTCTCGCGCACCTGCACGATGCGCGCGTGAATCTCGGCCACGGCAGCAAAGTCGAGCCCGAACACGGGGTTGGCCGCGATCAGCAAGTTGATGTCGCCGGCGAGCTCGCGCGCCAGCACGGCGCGCTGCACGTTGCCGCCGGAAAGGCTGCGGATCGCGGCGCCCTCGCCTTGCGTCTTGACACCGTATTCGGTAACCCATTCGCGCGCGCGGCTGCGCCAGAAAGAGAAATTGAGCACGCCGCCGCGCGACAGGGGTGGCCGGTCGAAATCGCGCAGCGCCATGTTCTCCGCCACGCTGAGGTCGCCCACGCAGGCGTTGCGCAGCGGCTCCTCGGGCAGGCTGCGCACCTTGAGGCTGCGGTTCTCCGCGCGCCGCGCGCTGTAGGGCTGGCCCATCACACTCACCTGGCCGGCGAGCCGCGGGCGCTGTCCGACGAGCGCCTCGACCAGCTCGCGCTGCCCGTTGCCCGAGACGCCCGCTACGCCGAGGATTTCGCCCGCGCGCACGGAGAGGCCGAGGTCGTGCAGCGCCAGCGTGCCGCGGTCGCCTTGCGCCTTGAGGCCTTCGATCTTCAACGCGACGGGCGCCGCATTGGGCACCGGTTTTCTGGCGGCGGGCGATGAAGCCGGCGCCGACGGCATCGCCGCCTCGCTGCCCATCATGGCCCCCGCCAACTGCGCGGGGCTCGTGTCCGCCACGCGACAGTGGTGTACCGCCTTGCCACGGCGCAGCACCGTCACGCTGTCCGCATAGGCCATCACTTCGCGGAACTTGTGCGTGATGATGAGCACGGTGCACAGGCCGCTCTTCGCGAACTCGCGCACGTGGCCCAAGACCTCGTCGGCCTCCTGCGGCGTGAGAACGGAGGTCGGCTCGTCGAGGATCAGCAGCCGCGGCTTGAGGTAGAGCTGCTTGAGCAGCTCGAGCTTCTGCTTCTCGCCCGCCGCAAGCTCCGACGGCCTCACGTCGAGGTCGAGGCTGAAGGGCGTGGTCGCGAGAAAGGCCTTCAGCTCCGCACGTTTGGTTTTCCAGTCGATCAGCGCCGGCGTCTTGCCGCCCGCGAGCAGCAGGTTCTCGGCCACGGTCATGCCCGGCGCGAGCGTGAAGTGCTGGTACACCATGCCGATGCCGAGCGCGCGCGCCACGATGGGGTTGGCAATGTCCTGCTCGCGGCCGTCGATCAGGATGCTGCCTTCTTCCGCGCGCTGGAAGCCGGCCACGCATTTCACCAGCGTGCTCTTGCCCGCGCCGTTCTCGCCGAGGAGCGCATGCACCGTGCCGGGCTCGACGCGCATCGTCACCCGGTCCATCGCGGTAAAGGCACCGAAGCGCTTGGTCAGCTCATACGTGTCGAGCGCCAGCGCACCGCTGCCTGCGGGCAGCGCACCGATGGCGTGGGGCGTGGCGCTCATTGGGCTCATGCGCGCTCCGCTCACTCCAGTGCGGCCAGCAGTTGCCGCGAGGGAGCGTGCGCGCCGAACACGCCGCCCTGCATCGTGATCATCTTCAGCGCCGCCAAGTGATTGCCGTAGTCGGTGGCCGCGGTGCAATCGGACAGCAGCAGGCATTCGAAGCCGCGGTCGTTGGCGTCGCGCATCGTGGTGTGCACGCACACGTCGGTGGTGATGCCCGCGAGGATCAGGTTCTCGATGCCGCGCGTGCGCAGCACCAGCTCCAGATCGGTGGCATAGAACGAGCCCTTGCCAGGCTTGTCGATCACCACCTCGCCAGGCAGCGGCGCAAGTTCGGGAATGATCTCCCAGCCGGGCTCGCCGCGCACGAGGATGCGCCCGCACGGCCCGTCGTCGCCAATGCCCACGCCGCCCGCGCCGATCTGCCGCGAACGCCAGCGCTTGTTGCCGGGCAGGTCGGCCAGGTCGGGCCGATGGCCTTCGCGCGTGTGGATAACGTGATAACCCAGCGGCCGCAAAGCCGCGAGCGTGCGCGCAATCGGCGCAATCGGCGCCTGCACCAGCGACAAGTCGTAGCCCATCACGTCGACGTACCCGCCCTTGCCGCAGAAGTCGGTCTGCATGTCGATAACGATGAGCGCGGTGTTGTCGGGCCGCAGCGCGCCGTTGTAGGGCCAGGCATAGGGCTCAGCGGCAATGTGGCGGGCGGATGCGGTGGTCATTGCGTGCTTTCTCCGTAGCTGCGCACGGGCGGCGCGAAACCGCAGCTGCTGCCGTCGGTCACCTTCACGCCGCCGCTCCATGGCAGCTTGTAGGTGCCGGCGGCCATGTCGTGCATGTAGGTGTAGGGGCAGTCCTGGGCGCCGCCCTTCACCGCCACATAGCCGCGGTGGTAGAGCTGGTAGATGTTGTTTTCCACGCCCCAGCCGGTGCGCGCCTCGCGCACGAGGTCGGGCCGCAACTCGGCGGTGATGATCTCGTCGACGCGGCCGCCGCCCTCGGCCAGCACGGTACCGTCGAAGTTGCAGAACATGCCCTCGCCCATCGAGTCGAAGCTGCCGTCGCTGCCGCACAGGCACACGCTCGCGGTGTAGGCCAGGTTGCAGAAGGCGTTGGCCTGGTTGGTGATCTTCCACGCATGGCGGATGGGCGCCGTGTAGCCCGCGGTGCGCAGGATGATGTCGGCGCCTTTGTACGCAGCCTCGCGCGCCATCTCGGGAAACATGCCGTCGTGGCAGATGATGAGCGAGAGCTTGCTGCCGTTGGGTCCGTCGCACACGGGGACGCCCAGGTTGCCGGGCTCCCACGGCTCCACCGGCACCCACGGATGCAGCTTGCGGTAATAGAGCCTGATCTCGCCGTCGGCATCGATGATGAGGCCGCTGTTGTACGGGTTGCCGCCGGGATTGGCTTCCATGATCGAGAAGCAGCCCCAGATGCGGTGCTCGATGCAGGCGCCCTTGAACGCGGCCACCTCGGGACCGTCGAGCGTGCACATGATCTCCGGGTTCATGTCCATCGAAAGGCCGTGCAACGCGTACTCGGGAAACACCACCAGGTCCATGGCCGGCTGGTTGCGGCGCGCCTTGGCCACCATGGCGCAGATGCGCTCGGTCTGCGCGGCCAGGTCGGCCGGCGTCTTCACGCTCGGCAGCTGCAATTGCACCAGGCCGACGACGACCCCGTGCGCCGATTTGTTGAGGCCTCCGAGACCGCTCATGGCGTTCAGCTCCTTGTCGAAGAAAGTTCGCCGGGGCTTCCGGCCGCGGCCGTGCCGGGCTTGCAGGTGAACACCAGGATCACCAGCGTGAGCACGTAGGGCACGGTGTTGAACAGGTGGTAGCCCCAGCCCACGCCGATGGACTGCAGCGCCGGCCCGATGGCGCCTGCGCCGCCGAAGAGCAGCGCCGCGCCCACGCAGCGCAGCGGGCTCCAGCGGGCGAAGATCACCAGCGCCACCGCAATCAGGCCCTGGCCGCTCGAGATGCCCTCGTTCCAGCTGCCCGGATAGAACAGCGTGAGCGACGCGCCGCCCAGCCCCGCGATGAAACCGCCCGCCGTCGTCGCCGCAATGCGCAGGCCCGAAACCGAATAGCCGAGCGCGCGCGTGGCCTGCGCCGAATCACCCGCCATGCGCACCAGCAGGCCGGCCCGCGTGCGCGCAAAGCCCCACCACAGCAGCACGGCCAGCACCACGCCCATCGGCACCAGCGCATTGAGCTGCAGGGCCGAGCGCACCACCGGGTTGTCGCTCCAGAAGCCGAGCGGTATCGCGGGGATCTGCGGCGCCTGCGGCTGGATGAGCGGCTTGCCGAGATAGAACGCAAGGCCGGTGCCGAGCAGCATCAGCGCGATGCCGGTCGCGACGTCGTTCACGCGGTCGAGCGAGCACAAGAGGCCATGCAGCAGCGCGAGCAGCGCGCCCGCCACCGCGCCGATGAGCACGCCGAGCCAGGCCGAATCGGTGAGATACGCGCCGCCGAAGGCCGCCATGGCCGAGAGCACCAGCACGCCTTCGAGACCGAGGTTGATGCGGCCCGATTTCTCGGTGAGGCATTCACCCAGGCTCACGAACAGGAAGGGCGCGCCGACGCGCAGCGCACCGCCTACGATGCCGGCCACGAGGGCGATCCACTGGTCCGCGGTCATCGGACGGCCTCCGCGGCTGGCGTTGCAGCGGCAGTCGCTTTCGGGGCGGCCCTGCGGCCCAGCGCCTTCCAGTCGACCATGCGCAAGCCCTCGCTCGCAAGAATGAGCACGAAGGCGATGCCCTGTAGCACCAGCACCGAAGCGTCGGGCAACCCGAGCCGGCGCTGCAGCAGGCTGCCGGCCGCGCCGAAGCCGCCGAAGAGAATCGCCACTGGCACGATGGCCACGGGGTTGTGCCGCGCAATGAAGGACACGAGGATGCCCGCATAGCCGTAGCCCGCGATCAGCGAGGCATTGGCGTTGGTGTGCACCGCCGCCACCTCGACCGCGCCCGCGAGCCCCGCGCAGGCACCGCCAAGTCCGCAGGCACCGAGGATGAGCCGCGTCGCAGGCAGGCCCACGAGCTGCGCGGTGCGCGGATTGCCGCCCACCACGCGCACTGAAAATCCGGAGGCCGTGGCGCGCAGCCACCATCCGAGGCCGAGGCAAGCCACCACGCCGACGACGAATCCCCAGTGCACGTCGGAGCCGCCGATGCCGCCGATCAGCAGGGCGGCGTCGAGCGCGTAGGTGGAGGGCTTGTTGAGGCTGGCCGGGTCGCGCAGCGGCCCTTCGACCAGGTGCTTGAAGATGCCGATCGCGATGTAGGCCAGCAGGAGGCTGCTGATGGTTTCGTTGATGCCGCGGTACTGGCGCAGCCAGCCCGCAAGCACGATCCACAGCGCGCCGGCCAACGCGCCGGCCAGGCAGACCATCGCCGTCCCTGCCATGTTGCCGGGCAGCGGCACCACATGCGCGAGCGCGGCCGCTGCCAGGCCGCCCAACACCAGCGCGCCTTCCCCGCCGATGACGATGAGACCCGCGCGTGCGGGCAGTGCCACGCACAATGCAGTGAGCATCAGCGGCGCGGCGCGCTGCAAGGTGTTCTGCCACGAGAACCAGTCGCCGAACGCGCCCTTGAAGAGGGTCGCCCAGACCTCCACCGGATCGACCCCGGCAAAGGCCACCAGCACGCCGAACAGCAGCAGCGCCGCCGCAATGGCGAATACCGGCAGGGCGAATTCATTGAGGGCGTGGCGCATGGCGTTGAAGCGGCGCGAATCAGGCCGAACCGATGACGCCTTCGACGAGGTAGTTCATCTTTTCGAGTTCCAGGTCCGTCTGCTTCAGCACCTTGCCGGCCGGCACCACGACGGCGCCCTTGTTGTCCTTGATGCCGTCCTTGAAGATGTCGAAGTTGCCCGCGATCATCTTGGCCTTGATGTCGTCGGCCTGCTTCTTCGCGGCGTCCGGCACCATGGGGCCGTACGCCGACATCTTCACGTAGCCCTCCTTCAGGCCGCCGCGCAGGAAGTTGGGATGCGGCTTGCCGCTTTGCGCGGCTTCAATGGCGGTCTTGTAGGCGGTGAGCCAGTTCCACTCGGCACCGGTGAGATACGCGTTGGGCGCGAGCTTGGCCTGGCTCGCGTGGTAGCCGCAGACCATCTTGCCGCGCTTGGCTGCTGTCTCGACCACCACCTTGGGACCGTCGACGTGCATGGTGAACACGTCGCAGCCCTGATCGGCCAGGCTGTTGGTGGCTTCCGCTTCCTTCACGGCCATCGACCAGTCGCCGGTGAAGATCACGCTGCAGGTGATGTTCGGCTTGACCGAGCGCGCACCGAGCGTAAAGGCGTTGATGTTGCGCAGCACCTGCGGAATGGGCTTGGCGGCGACGAAGGCGATCTTGTTGCTCTTGGTCATATGGGCCGCGATCACGCCGTTCAAGAACTGGCATTCGTCGATGTAGCCGAAGAAGCTGCCGGCGTTCTTGGGGTGCTTGCCTTCGGTCCAGAGGCCGCCGCAATGCGAGAAGCGCACGTCGGGGTACTTGGGCGCCACCGCGAGGATGTGCGGATCGAAATAGCCGAAAGACGTGGGGAACAGCAGCTTGGCGCCGTCCTGCGAGATCATGCCGGCCATGGTCTTCTGCACGGCGGCGGTCTCGGGCACGTTCTCTTCTTCCACCAGCTTGATGCCAGGCAGCTTCTTGAGCTCGGCCGCGGCCATGGCGTGCGCCTGGTTGTAGCCGTAGTCGTCGCGTGCACCGACGTAGATCACGCCGACAGTCAGCGGCTTGGCCTGTGCACCGGCAAGGGCGCTCCAGCCCCCCAGGGTGCCGGCGGCGCCGAGCGCGGCCAGGGATTTGAGGGAATCGCGGCGATTGATGGGGCTGGTCATGATGTTCTCCGGTCTTGGATACAAGTTGGGGTGCAAAAAATGTGCCCGCGTGCTCAGCCGAGCAGGCTCACGTGCGCGGCGACCACACGCCAGCCTTCGGCGGTGCGCAGCCAGGTCTGGCTTTGGCGTCCGGTGCGGCCGGCGCCTTCGCGCCGGAACTCGCAGTTGGCGGTGGCGAAGTCGCGGCCATAGGTGGTAATGACGGTGCGGACCAGCTCGCGCGCAAGGCCCTGCGAAGGGCGCCCGGCGCGAAAGGCCTGGATGGCGGCATGGCCGTAGAGGTTCTCGGTTGCGCCGTAGCGCAGCGTGAAGGGGCTGTTCCAGAACAGTTCGTCGAGCACCTCCACCTTGTTGTTCACGAGCGCGTCTTCATAGCGCGCGAAGACGGCCTCGACTTCGGCGAGCACGTCGGGCAGGTTGATTTCCGGCGTCATCTCAGTGCCCTCCGCTTTCGAGCGAGGCGACCGGCGCCTGCACCACCCCCGCCGCGTCGAGTGCCGCCGCCACGCGCAGCGCCAGGTCTTCGCGCCACGGCGCCGCGATGACTTGCACGCCGATGGGCAGGCTCGCATGGGCGCCCCAGACCGGCACCGCGCACACCGGCAGCCCGATGCATGAAATGGGCTGGGTCAGCAGGCCCATGTTGGGGCGCACCGGCAGGCGCTGCCCGTTGAGCTCGAAGGTTTCCTCGCCGATCGGCGTGGCTGCACCGGGCGTGGCTGCCGCAAGCAGGATGTCGTAGCGTTCGAACACGCGCGCCACGGCTTCGGCATAGGCGCGCCGCACGCGCTGGGCGCGCGCCACCCAGGCGGCCGGGAGCAGCGCACCGGCCAGGAAGCGGTCGCGCGAGAGCGGCTCGAAGTCATGTGCGCGGCGGCGCAGGTCGTCCAGGTGCAGCGCGGCGCCCTCGGCATTGGTGATCAGGAAGGCGGCGGCGCGGCCCGCCTCGACCATCGGCAGTTCGACGCTGGTCGCGCGCGCGCCGAGCGCATCGGCCACGCGGTCGACGGCCGCCAGCGCCTCCGGCATGGCGCGTTCGCGAAAGTAGCCGCCGAGCACGCCGATGCGCAGGCCGCGCACGCCGTGCGCGAGCCCCGCAGAGACGGCTTCGGCTGCGCGCTGCGCGCAACCCGGATCGCGCGGGCCTGCCGCGTCTTCGGGCCCCTGCATCGCGTCGTAGGCCAGCGCCAGGTCGCGCGCCGATCGCGCGAAAGGCCCGAGGTGGTCGAGACTGGAGACGAAGGGGTAGCTGCCGGTGCGCGGCAAGCGCCCGAAGGTGGGCTTGAGGCCGAACACGCCGCACAGCGAAGCCGGCACTCGGATCGAGCCGTTGGTGTCGGAGCCGAGCGTGAGCGGCACCTGCCCCGCTGCCACGGCCGCACCCGACCCGCCGGACGAACCGCCCGCAATGCGGCGGGTGTCGTGCGGATTGCGCGTGGGGCCCGCGTGGCTGTTCTCGGTGGTGAAGCCGTAGGCGTACTCGTCCATGTTGAGCGCACCCACCAGCACCGCGCCCGCGCGCTCCAGCCGGCGCACCAGGGCGCCGTCGGCGCGCGCCGGGGTGCTATCGCGCTCGATCTTCGAGCCTGCGAGCGTCGGCAGCCCCGCGATGTCGAACAGGTTCTTGACCGCGAACGGCACGCCCAGCAGCGGCAGCGCGCGCGTGCGTTCGCCGTGTACGGAGGCCAACGACGCATCGATCTGGCCGGCCCGGCGCAAGGCGCGTTCCGCCAGCACGTCGGTGAAAGCGTTGATGCGCGGTTCGGTGGCTTCGATGCGCGCGAGGCTGGCCTGCACCATCGAGGTGGCGCTCACCTTTTTTGCGCGGACGGCGTGGGCCATGGCCCATGCGTCTTCGGCGATGAGTTGCTCGGCGGTCATCGGACAAGCTCCGCTCGGCGCGACGCGGTGTCCGCCCGTTGTGCGGCGCGGCGGCTCATGCTTCTTTCTCCGCCGGCTCGACCGGAGAAAAATGCACCGCGGATTCGGCGTGCACCGCGAGTGGTACCGCTTCCACAACGGCGGCGAATTCGGCCGCCAGCGCAAAGTAGCGCAGCACGCCGGGGCGGTGGGCTGGCGACAACGCCAGGCCCAGCGTGGCCGCCGCGGCATCGACGTGGTTCTCGATCTGTCGGGATGTCATGGCCATGTCTTTTTCCTAGCGGCGCACTTCGCGCTGGAAGATGTCGAGGCTGAGCTTCTTCATCGCGACGAAGCTCTCGGTACTCAGCGTCTCGACCGTGCGCGGACGCGCATCGCCGTAGCGCAGGATCTCGGCCACCTTGGTCGGCCGCTTGGTGAGCAGCAGTACCTCGTCGGCCAGGTACACGGCTTCCTCGAGGTCGTGCGACACCAGGAGCATGGTGGTGCCGGTCTGCATGAACACTTCCTGCAGCTTCTCGCGGATGAAGAGCGTCATCTCGAAATCAAGCGCGGAAAACGGTTCGTCGAGAAACAGCACCTCGGGGTTGGGCGCGAGCGCCCGCATGATCGACGCGGTCTGCTGCTGGCCGCCGGAGAGCTCGTACGGAAAGCGCTTCAGGTCGAACTTGACGTCGAACGACGCCACCAGCTCTTCCATGCGCCGATCGACCTCGGCCTTGCTGCGCCCTTCGAGCTTCAGCGGATAGGCGATGTTGTCGATGGTGCGCATCCACGGGAACATCGCCTCGCGGTAGTTCTGGAACACGTAGCCGATCTTGGTGTCCTTGCGCTGTTTGCCGTCAAACAGGATCTCGCCCGAGTCGATGGGAATGAGCCCCGCGATCATGTTGATGAGCGTGGACTTGCCGCAGCCGTTGGGGCCGAACACCGAGACGATCTTGTGCTTGGGAATGTCGAGGTCGAAGTTCTCGTACAGCGGCCAGCCCGCAAAGTACTTGGTCAGGCCGCGGATGGTGATCTGCGTGCCGGCGGGGCCGGGCTTGAAGACGGGCTTGGGCACGTCGGCATACACCGGGCCGTTGATGACGATGTCGGGCGTCGCTTTCATCGTCCGCTCCAGTGCACGATGCGGCGCTCGGCCACCAGGAAAAGGATATTGAGCGCATAGCCCAGGGCGCCCGCCGCAAGAATGGCCGCGTACATGCTCTTCACGTTGAGCACCTGCTGCGCATCGATGATGCGGTGGCCAAGGCCGGTGTCGGAGCCGATGAACATCTCGGCCACGATGACGATCACCAGCGCCATCGACACCGCCGATCGCAGTCCGACGAAGCTGGGCTGCAGGCTTTCCCACACCAGCACGTCCTTGAAGATCTGCCAGCGGGAGGCGCCCATGACGCGCGCCGCCATCACGCGCTGCTTGCGCGCATTGATGACGCCGTAGGCGCTGTTGAACACCACGATCAGCAGCGCGCCGAACGCCGCGATGGCCACCTTGTTGACGTCGGACACGCCAAAGATCAACAGGAACAGCGGAATCAGCGCGGACGAAGGCGTGGAACGGAAGAAGTCGATCAGGAACTCGACGCTGCGGTAGGCCTTCTCGTTGCTGCCGAGCAGCACGCCCAGCGGCACGCCGACCACCGCCGCGATGGCGAAGGCCTGCAGCGTGCGCCAGACGGTCATCGCAAAGTCGGTGAGCAGCGGCCCGCCCGCGAGCCCCGTGATGAGCGCCGCAACGGTGTCGGCGGGCGTAGGCAGCAGGATCGGCTTGATGAAGCCGAGCCGCACCGCCAGGTCCCACACGATGAACAGCACCACGGGGCCGATGAAGGGCAAGAGCCGCTCGCGCAGCGGGGGCTTGGGTGCCGCCGCCGTGGCGGCGCCAGCGGCCGGCGGTGTCCACGGCGCGGCCGTGGTCGTGCTTGCGTCGGCCATGGTCAGGCCTTGTAGAGCAGTCCGTCCACCAGCACCTTCTTCTCGAAGATGCCTTTTTCGGTGAACAGGTCGTAGAACTTCTGGAAGTACGCCACGTCGCTCGGCTTGAACTCGTTGTAGAGCATGTACGAGGCAAGGGGCACTTCGGCCGTGAGGCTGCCTTCGATGGCAGTGTAGCCCTTCATGTGCTGGCGCGCATCGTCCGGCTTGGTGCGCACCAGCTCCACGCCGCGCGCATAGGCGGCGATGTATTTCTTTGCCGCGTCGGGGTTCTTCTTGATGAATTCGCTGGTGAGGCTGGCCGCGCCGCCGTGCCATGGCGCCATCGGGTCGCCGAGGATGTACCTGGCGACCACGCCGGCTTCGATGACGCGCGTGGTGCCGTTCATGCGGCCCACGGTGCCGGTGGGCTCGAGGGTGTAGCAGGCATCGACCTGGCCCGCGACGAGCGCGGCCACGTGCTGGCCGATGGGAAGCTCGCTCACCGTGGCGCCCTTGGCGCCTGCGCGTTCGAGCATGGTCTTGCACAGGGTCACGTTCTGGATGCCGGGGCCGGAGGCGATCTTCTTGCCGGCCAGCTCGGCCATGGTCTTGACCGGGCTGTCCTTGGCAACGATGAATTCGTCGAGCACGAACTTGGCGTTGCTCGGGTTGGTGCAGAAGATCTTGAAAAGCCCCGGCTGAGCGATCTCGCCGATGGCGAGGTTGGCCGACCCGGTGCCGTTGGAGCTGCCGTCGCAGCGGCCCGCGAGCATGCCTTCCATCACCTGCTGCGCGCCTGCGAACTTGAGCGGCTCCACGTCCAGTCCGGCTTCCTTGAAGTAGCCACGATCGACCGCGGCAAAGAAGGGCAGGCCGGCGGCGACAGGCCAGAAGCCGATGCGGATCTTCGGTGTGGCTTGCGCGCGCACGATGGCGGGTGCGGCCAGCACGGCCAGCCCCGCGGCGCCGGCTTGCAGCAACTGGCGGCGCGAGGCGGCGGGCGATTTCTCAGGGATGCGCATGAAGACTCCTCGATCGGTCAGGTTGGAATGGCTTGGGAAGAAGTGCCGGCAACTGCAGGGGTGCGGCTCGCGATGTAGGCGCGCCAGCCGCCATGGCGGCTCACGTCTTCGGCGCCGGCCAGCGCATGGCCTTCGCAGATGAAGCCGTGCACCCAGCTGCCGTCGGCAAGTTCGACGCTGCCCAGGCCCAGCGGGGGCGGGATCAGCGCCAGGAAGCTTCCGACCTGCGCAAGCGGGACGGACCACACTTCGAGCGCGATCGCCGTTCCGCCGGTGGCACAGCGTTGCAGGCCCGGCTTGGGCGGCACGGTGCCCGGGAGGGCATGCAGGCTGTAGTGGGGCGAAGTGGTGGTGGCGCGCAGCAGCGTGGCACCGCGCTCGGTGAGCTGGCCATTGAGCGGCATGCCCGAAAGGTGTGCGCCGACCACCGCGATGGGCATGGTCTGGGTCGCCGGAGCACCCAGGCCGGGCACGGGCTTGGGTTCGGGCAGCGGCAACCCCGTAGCGCCCTGCGGCAGTCCGGTGGCGTGGTGATAGCGCTGGCCCAGGTCGGCCAGCGCGAGATCGCTGCCGCAGGGCGCGATCAGCGTGATGCCGAAGGGCAGGCCGTCCGCGCGAATCGTGCTGGGCACCGAGATCGCGGCGTAGTCGAGCAGGTTGACGAAGTTGGTGTACGCGCCCAGGTTGCGATTGAGCACGACCGGGTCGACGCGCATCTCTTCGCGCGTGTAGTGGGTGGGCGCAGTCGGCACCAGCAGCACGTCGATGCCGCGCCACATCGGCTCGGCCTGCTGCGCGAACGCGCGCAGGCGGGTCTGGGCCTCGAACACGTCGGCCGCGCTGTAGCCCCGGCCGCTCTCGAGAATGCCGCGCACCGGCTCGATCACCTTGGAACCGTGCGCATCGAAGAACTCGCGCACCGCGGCATAGCGCTCGGCCACGAGCGCGCTTTCATAGAGCAGCGCGGCGGCTTCGGCCAGAGGCGCGTAGGGAATGGTCACCGGCGTGCCGCCGAGCGCGACGAGCCGGGCCTGTGCCTCGCCAAACGCTTCTTCGGCCACGCTGTCGCCGAAGAAGGTCAGCGTGTCGGGCACGCCGAAGCGGAATGCGGAGGGGAACGGGTCGGTTCGCAAGGCGAGGTCGCGCGAGTACGGATCGCGTGCATCCGGCCCGGCGGCCGCCAGGAGCACGTCAACCGCCAGCGCGACGGTGCGCGCGAAGATCGACACACAGTCGGCGCTCTGGGCCGCGGGCACCACACCGAAGGCACTCAGCAGGCCGCGCGACGGCTTGATGCCGACGATGTTGTTGAGCCCGGCAGGCACGCGGCCCGAGCCGGCGGTGTCGGTGCCGAGCGCGAAATCGACCTCGCCGGCGGCCACCACGTAGGCCGAGCCCGAACTGGAGCCGCCCGAGACATAGCGCGGATCGAAGGCATTGGGCACTTCGCCATAAGGGGAGCGGGTGCCGTTCAGGCCGCAGGCGAACTGGTCGAGGTTGGTCTTGCCGAGCAGCGATGCACCGGCATCGAGCAGTTTCCGCACCACTGCCGAGTGCTCGGCGGGCTGGCGGTCGAAGGTCGGACAGGCGGCGGTGGTGGGTGCGCCGGCCACGTCGATGTTGTCCTTGACGGCAAAGCGCAGGCCCGCGAGCGGGCGGTTACCCGTGTCCGCGCCGGGCAGGGGCTGCGCAAAGCGCGCGATCCACGCTGCGGCGGCCGATCCGTTTTTTTCATGCACCATCATCAGGCATCCAAACTTGTGTACAAGTCGAGATGCAAGCAATGTGCCAGGGGATCGGCGTCTCCCTTCAGCAGGTTCTCTTCCGGGGTCTTGCTCCTTCTACCTCTGGGAGAGGGAGCAAGACAATCAGCGCTCTTTCAATGCCGTGGTGGTTTTACTCCCTCTCCCTCTGGGAGAGGGTTGGGGTGAGGGCTCCGTGCCGCCGATGAAGCGCGGCTCAGATGTGAAAGCAGCTGCCCTCACCCCCCGCCCTCTCCCAGAGGGAGAGGGAGCCAGACAATCAACCCCGCTTGGCTTCCCGGTAGAGCCTCTCCACCTTAGGCAGATTGGCTTCAAGCTGCTGGATCCGATCCGGCCCGCTCGGGTGCGTAGAAAGAAAACTCAACCCGCCCTGGTTTTTGGACGCCGTGGCCATCTTCTTCCAGAGCGACACCGAGGCCTGGGGGTCGTAGCCCGCGCGGGCCGCGAGCTCCAGTCCGACGAGATCGGCTTCGGTCTCGTCGCTGCGGCTGAATTTGAGGGTGAGCAGTTGCGTGCCGGCGCGGGCCGCGAGGTCGCCCATCTGGCCGAGCCCCAGCAGCTGGGCGCCGATGGAGAGCGCGGCCCCGGTGCCGGCGCTCTTGGCCAGGCGGGCGCGCGCGTGCTCGCGCAGCGCATGGGCCATTTCATGTCCCATCACCATGGCAACCTCGTCGTCGCTGAGCTTGAGCTGCTCGAGGATGCCTGTGAAGAAGGCGATCTTGCCGCCGGGCATGCAGAAGGCGTTGACCTGCTTGCTGCCGATGAGGTTGACCTCCCACTTCCACTGCTGCGCCCGGGAGTTCCACGGCGTCGCGAAGGGAATCAGCCGGTTCGCGATGGTGCGCAGCCGCTGCAGCTGCGCGTTGCCGTCGCCCGCGAGTGCGCCCTTGGCGCGCGCCTTTTCGAGCAGCTGGCCGTATTGCTGCACCCCGGCGGCCTCGATGCGGTCGGCCGGCACCAGGTTGCGCGCCATCGATGCACTGCCCACGTTCACCTGCGCCAATGCGGGACCCGTGAGCGCCGCGCCAGCGGCGGCCAGCAGGAACGCCCGCCGCGGCTGCCAGGCCGAGGCACGGGAACGCAGGGCGGCGGAAGGGACGGGGGACTCGCATCGTGTGCACATGCGCGGATCATAGGAACACGCGGGTGTCCGGGAACGCGCCCCGGCAAAAAGACCGTTCGGCGCACGGGGCGCCCTCATGGACAATCCGTGGCTCATGTCTGCCCAGCCCGCCGAAACTCCCACCGCCTCCTCCCTGCCCTGGCGCGACGCGCTGAAGGTCTATCTCGAGCCCGCCACCCTGCGCATGCTGGCGCTCGGCTTTTCCGCCGGACTGCCGCTGCTGCTGGTGCTGGGCACGCTGAGCTTCCGCCTGCGCGAGGCGGGTATCGACCGCACCACCATCGGCTACCTGAGCTGGGTCGGGCTGGCCTACGGCTTCAAGTGGGTCTGGGCGCCGCTGGTCGACCGGCTGCCGCTGCCGCCACTCACCACGCTGCTGGGGCGTCGGCGCGGCTGGCTGCTGCTGGCGCAGGCGCTGGTGATCGTGGGGCTCACCGGCATGGCGCTCAACGACCCGCGCCAGGGCCTCGCGCCGCTGATCTGGTGCGCGCTGCTGGTGGCCTTCGGCTCGGCCACGCAGGACATCGCGCTGGACGCCTTCCGCATCGAATCGGCCGAGACGCGCAAACAGGCCGCGCTGGCTGCCGCTTATCAGACCGGCTACCGGCTCGCGATGATCTGGGCCGGCGCCGGCGTGCTGTGGGTCGCGGCTTGGGCCGAGGTCGCTCCAGCCACGGCGGCCACGGGTGCGGCGGCCTACCAGAACGGCGCCTGGAAAACGGCCTACCTGGTGATGGCGGCCTCGATGGCGGTCGGCGTGCTCACGGTGCTGCTCTCGCCCGAACCCGTGCGGCGCGTGCTGCCCAAGCCGAAAAACGCCGCCGAATGGCTGCAAAGCGTGCTGATCGAGCCCTTCGCCGATTTCATCCGCCGCTACAAATGGCAGGCCGCGCTGATCCTCTCGCTGATTGCCATCTACCGCATCAGCGACGTGGTGATGGGCATCATGGCCAACCCCTTCTACGTGGACATGGGCTTCACCAAGGACGAGGTGGCCACGGTCAGCAAGATCTACGGCGTGGTCATGACGCTGGCGGGGGCCTTCGTCGGCGGCGTGCTCTCGATGCGCCTGGGTGTTATGCGGGTGCTGATGCTCGGCGCGGTGCTCAGCGCCGCGAGCAACCTGCTCTTTGCCTGGCTGGCCTCGCGCGGCCACGACCTGACGGCGCTGATTGCGGTGGTGTCGGCCGACAACCTGGCCGGCGGCATCGCTTCGGCTGCCTTCATTGCCTACCTGTCGAGCCTCACGAACATCAGCTACTCCGCCACGCAGTACGCCCTGTTCAGCTCCCTGATGCTGCTGCTGCCCAAGTTCATTGCCGGCTACTCGGGTGTTTTTGTCGACGCCTACGGCTACGCCCAGTTCTTCACCGCCACCGCCCTTTTGGGCGTGCCGGTGCTGCTGCTGGTGGCGCTGGCGGCCCGCATCACCACGACCACAGGCCCTGCCGAGCGTCAATAGAGCACGGGCCTGATAGGAAAACAGCTGACGCGGCACGGCCCGCCCAACTGGTAGGCTTTCACAATTGGGTTACCTTTCAAGTCCGTCTCACCCCGCTTTGGAAAAAGCGTTTCCTCTCACCGTCGCCCGCAACCCCACAAGCACCGTGCCGCCCCGCATTTCTCCTCTTCAGATCAGCGCCTTCACGGCCACTTCGGCCGTCGGCGTGGGCAAGGAGCCGCTCGCCGACGCACTCGCCCATTCGCGCAGCGGCCTGCGCGCCAACGACTTCGGCGATGCGCCGCTGCCCACCTGGATCGGCCGGGTCGATGGGCTCGAGGACGTCCGCCTGCCCGAAGCGCTGGCTTCCTGGGACTGCCGCAACAACCGGCTCGCCTGGCTGGGGCTGCATGCGGACGGCTTTCCCGAGGCGGTGGCCACCGCGCGGGAGAAGTACGGGCCTTCCCGCATCGCGCTGATCCTGGGCACCTCGACGTCCAGCATCGGCGAAACCGAATTGGCCTACACGCAGCTCGATGCCGAAGGGCTCTTTCCGGAGAACCAGCGCCGCGCGGCCGTGCACACGCCGCATTCGCTGGCCATGTTCGTACAGCAGGTGCTCGGGCTCACGGGGCCCAGCGAGACGATTTCCACCGCCTGCTCGTCCAGCGCCAAGGTGTTCGCCTCGGCCGAGCGGCTGATCCGCCTCGGGCTGGCCGACGCCGCTGTGGTGGGCGGGGTGGATACGCTGTGCGGCAGCGTGCTGTTCGGCTTCAACTCGCTCGAACTGGTGTCGAACGAGCCGTGCCGCCCCTTCGATGCCGGGCGCAAGGGCATCAGCCTGGGCGAGGCGGCGGGCTTTGCGCTGGTGGAGCGCGTGCAGGACGACGCCGGCGCGCCGCTGCGGCTGCTCGGCTACGGCGAAGCCAGCGATGCGCACCACATGTCGACGCCGCACCCGGGGGGCCTGGGCGCCGAACGCGCACTGGACGAGGCGCTGGCGCGCGCGGGCCTGGCGCCCGACGCCATCGACTACATCAACATGCACGGCACCGCGAGCCAGAAGAACGACGAGGTCGAAGGCGCGCTGGTGGCGCGGCGCTTTCCGGCACACACCCATGCCAGCTCCACCAAGGGCTTCATGGGCCACACGCTGGGTGCGGCGGGCATCGTCGAATCGGTGATCAGCCTGCTCGCCATTGAACGCGGGCTGATGCCCGGCACCGTGAACACGAACGAACTCGACACGGGCTTCGGCCCGCAGATCAGGCTGCAGCCTGCGCATGGCGAGGTGCGCTACGCGCTCACCAACTCCTTCGGATTTGGCGGCAACAACTGCTCGCTGGTGTTCGGCAAGGCGGCCCGATGACCGCCGCGAACCAGGCGGCGCCGAAGCCGCCAACTCTCTACATCGAAGGCCCGGCCTTCTGGACCCCCACCCTGCCCGGCTGGGACGCCGCCCGTGCCGCGTTCCGCGGTGAAGGCACTTTGGCCGATCCGCCCGCCAAGCGCCCCTCTCCCCAGGTGCTGGCACCGGCGGAGCGCCGCCGCGCCCCTGACACCGTCGCCGTGGCGCTGGAGGTAGCGGCCGCGTCGATGGCCGGCTCGGGCCGCAACGCGGCCGACGTTCCTTGCGTGTTCGTCTCGGCGCATGGCGACCTGTCGATCAACGACTACATGTGCAGCACGCTGGCCACCGATCCTACGGTGCTGTCGCCCACGCGCTTCCACAACTCCGTGCACAACGCGGCCGTCGGCTACTGGACCATCGGCACCGGCTGCATGGCGGCCAGCAACTCGGTTTCGGCCTACGAAAACAGCTTTGCCGCCGGCCTGCTCGAAGCCGCGGTGCAATGCGCGGCCGACCAGTCGCCGGTGCTGCTCGTGGGCTACGACACGCCCACCGTGGGCCCGCTGACCTCGGTGACGGACAGCCAGGGCCTCCTGGCGGTGGCGCTGGTGATTGCGCCCGAGCGCACGGCGCGCACCGTGGCCGCGCTCGAGTGGTCGCTGGAAGAAAACAGCGGCGGCACGGTTCCGGCGCTCGTCTCCGATGCGGCAAAAACCCTGGCGCACATCAACCCGATGGCGCATGCGCTCGGCCTGTTCGAATCGCTCGCCCGCATGGAGGACGACCCGCCGGCGCTCGAGCTGCCGTTGCCTTCTTCCACCCTTTCTCTGCGGCTGCGGCTGCAGCGGGTCCAGGACTGAAGCTCCATGGCTGGCACTGCGCAACGGTACGACGCAGTGATCATGGGCGGCGGGCTCGCGGGTCTCACCCTCGCGCTGCAGCTGAAGCAGCACTTCGAGGACATGGACGTGCTGGTGCTGGAGCGGCGCAGCCACCCGGTGCCGCATGCGGCGCACAAGGTGGGCGAATCCTCGGTGGAGATCGGCGCGCACTATTTCGACACGGTGCTCGGCCTCAAGCCCCACATGGACAGCGCACAGCTGCGCAAGTTCGGCTTCCGCTTCTTCTTCAGCGAGGGCCGGCGCGACATCGGCCAGGTGACCGAGATCGGCGCCAGCCGCTACCTGTCGGTGCCCAGCTACCAGATCGATCGAGGGATCTTCGAGAACTATCTTGCCGAGGAGGCCGTGCACCGCGGCGTGCGCTTCGACGATGCCGCGCTGGTGCGCCGCGTCGACCTGGCCTCGGACCCGGAGGCGCCGCACCGCCTGGAGTGGTCGCGCGGCGACGAAACGCACAGCGCCGAGGCACGCTGGCTTGTCGACGCCTGCGGGCGCGCCGGCCTGCTCAAGCGCAAGCTCGGGCTCGCCGAGGCCAATGCGCACGACGTTAACGCCATATGGTTCCGCATCGGCCAGCGCATCGCCATCGACGATTGGAGCGACGACGCAGCGTGGCGCGCGCGCTGCGATCCCCGGGCGCGCTGGCTCTCGACCAACCACCTGGTGGGCGCCGGCTACTGGGCCTGGCTGATCCCGCTTGCGTCGGGCTCGCATTCGGTGGGCATCGTGGCCGATCCGAAGCTGCATCCGCTTGACACCATCGACACCTTCGACAAAGCCATGCAGTGGTTTGCCACCTACCAACCGCGGCTCTTCGATGCGCTCGACGGCAAGCGGCACCTGCTGCAGGACTTTGCGTTCCTCAGGCACTTCTCGCACGGCTGCAAGCAGGTGTTCTCGGGCCGGCGCTGGGCGCTGACCGGCGAGGCGGGCCTCTTTCTCGACCCGTTCTATTCACCCGGCAGCGATTTCATCGCGATCAGCAACACCTACATCACCGACCTGGTGGCGCACGACCGCGCGGGCCGCTCCGTGGAAGCGCGCGCGCAGCTCTACGACCAGATCTACCACTCCTTCTACGAAAGCACGCTGGCGCTCTACCAGGACCAGTACCCGCTGTTCGGCGACCCCGAAGTGCTGCCGGTGAAGGTGATCTGGGACTACGCCTACTACTGGGGCGTGCTCTCGCAGATCTTCTTCCAGCAGCGGCTCACAGACCTGATGCTGCTGGGCAGCCTGAAGGAAGAGCTGCAGCACTGCCAGCACCTGAACCTTGCTGTGCAGCAGCTGCTGCGAGCGTGGTCCACCGTCAGCCGTCGGCGCAACGCACCGGTGATGCTCGACCAGGCGGCCATGCCCTGGTTTGCCGAGCTCAACCGGAGCCTCAAGGACCCGCGGCTGGATGCCGCCGCATTCAGGGCGCGCATCCGCGCCTCGACCTTCCAGCTGCGCCAGCTGGCCGGTGAAATCCTCGGGCGGGCGCGGGCGGACAATGCGGCGCTGGCGGACTGCACCCTGCCCGCTATCCTCGAGGAAAACATGGCCACGCCGCCCGCCGATGCGCCGGCCGGCCCCCTGCTTTTCGCGGCACCGGGTTGACATCCGGACGCCGGGTTTACCCAACTTTACGGAGCGTTCAAGCCCCGTTGCCCCCTGTGGAGGACCATGAAGCGCATGAGCACCCCCCAACTCCTGATGATCGAAGACGACGCCCGCCTGGCACAGATGGTGGGCGAATACCTGACGCAGTCGGGATTCCTCTTCTCGCATGCCGGCGACGGCGCCAGTGGCCTCGCGCTGCTGCAACAGCACGCGCCGGACCTGGTGATCCTCGACCTGATGCTGCCCGACACCGACGGCCTCGAGATCTGCCGCCGCATCCGGTCGCTGCCTGCGCCCGCTTCCAAGGTGTCGGTGCTGATGCTCACCGCCAAGGGCGACCCGATGGACCGCATCATCGGCCTGGAGATCGGCGCCGACGACTACCTGCCCAAGCCCTTCGAGCCGCGCGAGCTGCTCGCACGCATCCGCGCGGTGCTGCGCCGGCGCAGCGAGAACAGCGCCGACACCGAAGCCAGCACGGTGATGCGCTTCGGCACGCTCGAGATCGACCGCAACGCGCGCACCGTGTCGGTGGGCGGCGCACTGGCCGACCTCACCTCCTACCAGTTCGACCTGCTGGTGGCCATGGCCGAGCGCGCGGGCCGCGTGCTCACGCGCGACCAGATCATGGAAGCCGTGCGCGGCCGCGAACTCGAAGCCTTCGACCGTTCCATCGACGTGCACATGGGCCGCATCCGCGCCGCCATCGAAGTCGACGCCAAGAACCCGAAGCGCATCCTCACCGTGCGCGGCGTGGGCTACGTGTTCGCCAAGCAGCAAGACTGAACTGATGCTGCGCAATCTCTATTCCCGCCACCTCTACGTCCGCATCTGGCTCGCGGTGGTGGGCGGCGTCGTCATCCTCACGCTGATGGCCAACTGGGTCGTGCGCGAGGCGGCGGAGGCCGAGCGCGAGCGCCTGGCCCCGGTGCCGCGCAACGTGGTGGTGCTCGACGCGCAGGACCGCACCATCGGCACCGGCAAGGCGCTGCGCGTGCCGGGCCAGGGCCTGGAGTTCGACGTGACGCTGAGCGACGGCAAGGCCATCACGCTGCGCGTCGCGCCGCGCGATCGGCCGCCGGGCTCCAGCGGATTCGCGCCGTGGCGCACACCGTTCGGGCTCGGCTGGATGATCGCGCTCGTGGGCATTGCCGTTGCCCTGGGCGTGTACCCCATCGTGCGGCGGCTCACCCAGCGGCTGGAAACCCTGCAGCGCGGCGTTCAGCGCTGGGGAGAAGGCGACCTCTCGGTGCGCGTGATCGAAGAAGGGCAGGACGAAGTGGCTGATCTCTCCAAGCGTTTCAACGCGTCGGCCGAACGCATCGAGAAACTGGTGCGCTCGCACAAATCGCTGCTGGCCAACGCATCGCACGAGCTGCGTTCGCCGCTCACCCGCATCCGCATGGGCCTGGAGCTGATGGGCGAGCGCCCGAGCCCCGCCGCGCGCGAGGAGATCTCGCGCAACATCGGCGAGCTCGACCAGCTCATCGACGAGATCCTGCTGGCCAGCCGGCTCGACGCGAGCGAGGCCGACATGGGCACCATCGAGGCGGTCGACCTCACAGGCCTTGCGGCCGAGGAATGCTCGCAGGTGGATGCCGAACTCGACCTGGTGGAAGGCACCGACAACGCCAAGCTCACGGTGCCCGGCGTTTCGCGTCTGCTGCGCCGGGCGATCCGCAACCTGCTGGAGAATGCGCGCCGCTACGGCGCCGGCGAAATCTCCGTCGAGCTCGGCAGCGCCAGCGGCTTTGCCACCGTGCGGGTGAACGACCGCGGCCCGGGCGTGCCGGCGGCCCTGCGCGAGCGCATCTTCGAGCCCTTCTACCGGTTGCCCGGCGCCAGCGAGCGCAACGGCGGCGTCGGCCTGGGGCTGGCACTGGTGAAGTCGATCGCCGAGCGCCACGGCGGGAGCGTGCGCTGCGAGGACCGTCCCGGCGGCGGCGCGAGCTTTGTCATCCGGCTACCGGTGGCAAGTGCCGTCAGCTGACCGGCGCGCGGGCGCGCAGTCAGGTTGGGCCCGCAGGCCCCACCTAAAATCGCGGCCCTATGCAGAGATCGCACATCGTCAGGCCCGCGGCCATGTTCTGGGGGCTGGTGGTGTTCATGCCCGTCGGCGTCACCTACCTTTCGGCCCTGCTGCTGCTCGCCGCCATGGCGCTGGCCGGCGGATACCGCGAACGCTATGCGCGGCTGCGCGCCAATCCGCTGTGGTGGCCGATGGTGGCGTACCTGGCCTGGACCTTTATCGTGCTGGCCATTGGGCCGCACTACCCCGAGACTGGATCGAACCTGTTCCATGGGCTGCGCATCGGCCTCACCATATTGATGGCGATGGCGCTCACGCGCGAGGAAGCGATCTGGGCGCTGCGCGGCTTCCTGCTGATCGCGGCACTGAACGTCCTCTTGATCGTGGCCTATTACGCCTTCGGCTTTCCGATCTGGTCGCCGCTGCGTGCAGTGGTCATGGAAGTGGGCAACAAGTCGATCAGCAACGCGCTGCTTTTCAGCGTGGTGGCGTCCACGGCCGCCGTGTGGGGCATTGCGCAAATCGCCGCGCACAGGCCGCTGCGCGCCATTCCCGCTTTCGTGCTGGTGCTCGGCCTGGGGCTGGTGGTGGCGCTGCCGCTGACCTCGCGCACCTCGGTGCTCGCGCTGATGCTGGTGATTCCGGTGGTGTGCATCCACCAATGGCGCAGCCACCTGAAGATGCTGGTGAGCGCGCTGGTGCTGGGGGCCGTGGTGCTGGCCGCCTCGCTCTACCAGCTGCCGCAGCTGCAGCACAAGGTCGAGACCGGCGTGGAGGAAATCGAAAAAGCGCAGGCCGGCGAGATCTTCAAGGGCAGCTGGGTCATCCGCTACTACATGTACCGCGACACCGGCCTCATGATCGCCGACCGGCCGCTCACCGGCTGGGGCATCGGCGGCTGGACCGACCAGTGGCACAAGCGCGGCCCGGTGCTCTTCGCCGATTCGAACATGCCGCACAACGACTTCCTGTGGGTCGGCGCGCAGGGGGGGCTGCCGGCGTTGCTGAGCCTCTTGGTCATCATGGTGGGCGCCGTCTGGCAGGCGTGGAAGCGGCCCGACATCGCGGGCCGATACGCGTTGGCGGCCACGCTGATCGCGCTGATCGCGTCGAGCGTGAACTCGGCGATGCGCGACGCGCAGATCGGCCTGGCGCTGCTGTGGATTGCGATGGTGTACCTGCGGCTTGCGCAGGAACCCCGGAGCGTCCAGCCCTGGAACGACCTGTGGCCGGGAAGCCGCATGGCATCGGTGCCCGAGGCTCCTGCTTCCAGCTAGATAGCTAGCGGCCAGCTACCCGATAGCGGGCCCGCTCAGTGCCGCGACGACACCGTCTCGCCCGCCTTCAGGCGGTAGAGGGTGCCGCAGTACGGGCACTTGGCTTCGCCGGTGCGCGCCACGTCCAGGTAGACCTTGGGGTGGGTGTTCCAGAGCTTCATGTCGGCCTTGGGGCTGGGGCAGAACACGCCGCCCTGATGGTTGAGCTCCTTGGCCAGGAGTTCGACGACTGCATTGGTGGACATGTTTCTCAGACTTTCGTGAGCCAATGGGCGTACTTGGGATTCTTGCCGTTCACGATGTCGAAGAAGGCCGCCTGGATCTTCTCGGTGATCGGGCCGCGCGAGCCGCCGTCGCCGCGGTTGCCGATCTCGATGCGGTCGAGCTCGCGGATGGGCGTCACTTCGGCCGCGGTGCCGGTGAAGAAGGCTTCATCGGCAATGTAGACCTCGTCGCGCGTGATGCGCTTCTGCACGAGTTCGATGCCGAGATCCTTGCACACGTGCAGGATGGTGTTGCGCGTGATGCCGTTCAGCGCGCCGGCCGACAGGTCGGGCGTGTAGACCACGCCGCCCTTCACCACGAAGATGTTCTCGCCCGCGCCTTCGGAGACGAAGCCGCTCGCATCGAGCAGCAGCGCCTCGTCGTAGCCGTCGTCCAGCGCTTCCATGTTGGCAAGGATGGAGTTGGTGTAGTTGCTCACCGTCTTGGCCTGCGTCATCGTGATGTTGACGTGGTGGCGGGTGAAGCTGGAGGTCTTCACGCGGATGCCGCGCTTCATGCCCTCTTCGCCCAGGTAGGCACCCCAGGACCAGGCCGCGACCATGGCGTGGATCTTGTTGCCCTTGGGGCTCACGCCCAGCTTTTCCGAGCCGATCCAGATCAGCGGGCGCAGGTAGCAGCTTTCGAGCTTGTTCTCGCGCACGACCTGCTTCTGGGCTTCGTTCAGCTGTTCCTGCGTGAACGGGATCTTCATGCGCAGGATCTTGGCGCTGTTGAACAGGCGCTCGGTGTGCTCGGCCAGGCGGAAGATGGACGTGCCGCCGTCTGCCGTCTTGTAGGCGCGCACGCCCTCGAAGGCGCCGCAGCCGTAGTGCAGCGTGTGGCTCAGCACGTGGATCTTGGCGTCGCGCCAGTCCACGAGTTCGCCGTCCATCCAGATCTTGCCGTCACGGTCGTCCAGCGAGGGGGGGATCGAGCTCATTTCCTGATTCCTTTGTTTGGGAAGCGGTGTGGGGGTGCGACGGAAGGGGGAAGTCGCAAAAGCTTGCGATTTTACGGCCGAGCCCGGAACGGGGTGCCCGACAATGGCCGGTTGTCCAAACCAGTGGAAAAAGGGTTTCCGTGTCCGTATTCAAGAACGTCATCGTCTATCGCATCGAGCCTGCCTGGTCCCAAACATTGACCGAGGTGGAAGAAGGTCTCGGCAAGCAGCGCTTCGAACCCTGCGGCCCCTCGCAGGAAAAGTCCGCCGGCTGGGTGGAGCCCCGCGGCGAAGCCAACGGCCCGCTCGCCGAATCCATCGGCGGCCAGTGGCTGGTCGAATACATGATCGAGAGCAAGGCCGTCCCCGGCTCCGTGGTGCGCCGCAAGCTCGACGAGCGCTGCGCGCAGATCGAGGCCACCACCGGCCGCAAACCGGGCAAGAAGGAGAAGAAGGAGCTCAAGGAAGACATCACGCTCGAGCTGCTGCCGATGGCCTTCACGCGCAGCGCCCGCGTGGCCGTGTGGATCGACCAGGCGGAGCGCCGCCTCGTGATCAACAGCGCCAATGCCGCGCGCGCCGACGAAGTGGTCACCAGCCTCGTGAAGTCGCTGGACGGTTTTGCGGTGGCCCTCATCAACACGCAGATCGAGCCAGCCGCCGCCATGGCCAACTGGCTGCTGACGCAGGAGCCGCCCGCGGGCTTCACGATCGACCGCGAATGCGAACTCAAGGCCTCGGACGATTCGAAGGCCGTGGTGCGCTACGCCAAGCATCCGCTCGATATCGAGGAAGTGCAAAAGCACATCACCGACGGCAAGCGCCCCACGCGCCTGGCGCTCACATGGGACGACCGCGTGTCCTTCGAGCTGACCCACGGCATGCTGATCCGCAAGATCGTGTTCCTCGAAGGTACGGGCGACGGTGCCTCGGGCGGCAAGAAGGAAGACAACTTCGATGCCGACGTGGCCATTGCCACCGGCGAACTCGGCCAACTGGTGCCGGCGCTGCTCGATGCACTGGGCGGCGAGGCAGCATTCTCGGGCGCACCGAAGGACGAGAGCGCTAAACCGGAGGCAGCGCCTGCTGCGGCACCCACCACCACGACGCCGGCCGATGCCGTCGAGGAAGAAGAAGACGCGCCGTTCTGACTGCGCCTCGCCCGGCTTGCCTGATCAGCTGGCCGGGGTTTCTTCTTCCGTCGCCTCCGGCCGCGTCAGCGCCCAGCTCTGCAGCTTGCCGCCATTGAACACGGCATCGACGTACGAGCCGCCGGCGTCGGTCCAGCGGTAGAGCTCGGGCTGCTCGTCCTTGGGCGAGCGCAGTTCGCCCAGGGCGCGCGTCATCGCGATCACGTGCATCAGCGTCACGCCCTTCTTGAGCTTGGCGTTCAGCATCACCGCGCTCGCCACATGGCCGATCGGGCGATCGGCGGCACGCTTGAGCACCTGCATCGCGCGGTTGAAGTGCAGCAGCAAAAACATCACGATCACGCCGCCGGCCAAGGCGACTCCACCCCACCCGCCGCTGCGCCAGGCCAGCCCGAGAAGGACGATGGCGCCCACGGGCACCAGTAATTTCTGGAAATTCATGCCGCGCATTGTCGCTGCGCGGCGGCCCCAGCCCGGCCGTCGTCACTCGAAAGTACGCATGGGACGCAAAGGCGCTTTCTGTCCGCCCGGCAAGGCTGCCGGCAGTAGCGGCCGTGGCTACCGCCGGGCGCGCGGCGCGGTACTCGCCGCTAAAAACACCCGGCGCGGTGTCGCCAGACGGCACATTTCACCTCACGGGCATCAGCCCGGGCCACTGAAAAGCGTATGAGCATTCCCCGATCCGTCACATTCGTTCGTCTCAGCCTTTGCGCTGCACTCACAGCCACCGCACTCAGCGGCTGCTACGTGGTGCCGCTCGGACAACCCGCGCCCGCGGCGCCGCCTTCGCAGGCGTACGCCGTCGCACCCGGGCCAGTGGCGCAAAGCTTCAGTGCGCGGCTGTATCCGTCGAACGCCGAGGCGGCGCGCTACGGAACCATCGCAGGCGCGGTGACCAACGACATGAACGGACGCGGACACTTCAACGCGCTGATCGGCAATGAGCAGTTCCAGGGAGAGGCGACCCGGGTTGCGGGCACGCGAGGTGCCGGCGTGGCAAACGCCAGCGGCAATCGCGGCGGCAATCTGAGTTGCCAGTACACGATGAACTCGGCCACGTTGGGCAGCGGCCAATGCGTGCTCAACGGCGGACCGGCGTTCACGATGCACATCGGGGGGTAGGGAGGGTGGCCCGGTGCGCCACTGGCGCGCCGGGCATTTTTTTAGCGCAGATCGATCAATCGAGGCGGCGGACCACGTCCATCGCTTCTTCGATGCGGTCGACGGCGTGGATCGTCAGGCCCTCGATCTCCTTCGATCCCTTGCGCGGCGCATTGGCCTTGGGCACCACGGCCACGCTGAAGCCCAGCTTGGCCGCTTCGCGCAGGCGCTCCTGGCCGCGCGGCGCGGGACGCACCTCACCCGCCAGGCCCACTTCGCCGAACGCAATGAAGCCCTTGGGCAGCGGCTTGCCGCGCAGGCTCGAAGTGATGGCGAGCATCACGGCCAAGTCGGCAGCGGGTTCGCTGATGCGCACTCCGCCCACCGCGTTGACGAACACGTCCTGGTCCATGCAGGCCACGCCCGCATGGCGGTGCAGCACGGCCAGCAGCATGGCAAGGCGGTCGCGGTCCAAGCCCACCGAGAGGCGGCGCGGGCTCGGTCCGCCGTTGTCGACCAGCGCCTGGATTTCCACCAGCATCGGCCGCGTGCCTTCGAGCGTCACCAGCACCACGCTGCCAGGCACCGGCTCGGCATGCTGGCTCAGGAAGATTGCGCTTGGGTTGGCCACGCCCTTCAGGCCGCGCTCGGTCATGGCGAACACGCCGATCTCGTTGACCGCGCCAAAGCGGTTCTTGATGGCGCGCACGAGGCGGAAACTCGAATGCGTGTCGCCCTCGAAGTACAGCACGGTGTCGACCATGTGCTCGAGCACGCGCGGCCCCGCGAGCGCGCCCTCCTTCGTGACGTGGCCCACCAGAACCACGGCCGTGCCGCTGGTCTTGGCAAAGCGCGTGAGATGCGCCGCGCATTCGCGCACCTGCGCCACCGAGCCGGGTGCGGAAGTGAGCTGGTCGGAATACACCGTCTGGATCGAATCGATCACCGCGATGGCCGGCCGCGTGGCGTCGAGCGTGGCGATGATCTTCTCGAGCTGGATCTCAGCCAGCACCTGCACCTGCGAATGGTCGAGGCCGAGGCGGCGCGAGCGCAGCGCCACCTGCGCGCCGCTTTCCTCGCCGGTGACGTAGAGCGCGTTCTGCCCCGCGCGCTGCAGCGCATCGACCGCCTGCAGCAGCAAGGTCGATTTGCCGATGCCGGGGTCGCCTCCGATGAGCGTGACCCCGCCTGACACGATGCCACCGCCCAGCACGCGATCGAGTTCGTCCAGGCCGGTCGGCGTGCGTGCCACGTCGGTTGCTTCTATTTCCGACAGCGTGGCCAGTTCGGACGCGCCCGCGAGCGAAGCGTATTGCGTGCCGAAGCGGTTGTTGGCTGGACCGCCGCCGTTGCCCGCCACCTGCTCGACGAGTGTGTTCCAGGCGCCGCAGCTCGGGCATTTGCCGAGCCACTTGGGGCTGGTGCCGCCGCATTCGCTGCAGACAAATAGTGTTTTTTCCTTGGCCATACAGGGAGTTTAGGTGTCCGCACAAACCCTGATGGAAAACCGCTAGGAAAGAAATTCCGAATCATTTAACATGTTAACTAATTCGACGAGGCACAGCTTTTGAGCACCACCTTCACTCACCGCAATTTGCCGCGCCTGCTGCTGCAGGCCCGAGAAGCCGTGATGGCCCACACCCGGCCCAGCCTGCGCGAGCACGCGCTGTCCGACCAGCAATGGCGCGTGCTGCGCGTGCTGGGCGAGCATGGGGCGGTCGAGACCGGGCACGTGGCGCGCGAGGCCTTCATCCTCGGCCCCAGCCTCACGGGCGTGCTTGCGCGCATGGAACGTGACAAGCTCATCACGCGCAGCCGCGACCCCGAGGACCAGCGCCGCACTGTCGTCGAGGCCACGCCGCACGGCATGAAGCTGGTGAAGCGCCTGTCGACCAGCATCGAGGCGCACTACGACTGGATGGAAAAGTCGCTCGGCAAGACCAAGCTCACGCAGCTCTACGGGCTGCTCGACGAACTCATTGCACTGGAGCAGCCTTCATGAGCAGCAGCGCCCCGCACTACCTTCCAGCAGGCACCGTGTACGGCACGCTGCTGAACTTTCGCGCCGAGTTCGACGCGCTCCGGTCGCAGATGATTGAGGCGCCCTACAAGGCGCCGCCGAAAGCGCCGGTGCTCTATGTGAAAACCGCCAACACCTGGAGCCCGCACGGCAGTGCCATTGCAGTGCCTTCATCGGTGCCGGAAGTGGAGATCGGCGCCAGCATCGGCATGGTGATCGGCGCCGAGGGCGACGTGGAAGGCTTTGTGCTGATGAACGATCTCTCGATTCCGCATGCGAGCTTCTTCCGCCCTCCCGTGAAGTTCAAGTGCGTGGATGGGTTTCTCGGCATCGGTCCGGTGCTGCGCGATGCGCAGGAGGTGGCCGACCCCGCGGCCTTTCGCGTCGAGGTGCGCATCAACGGCACGCTCGTGCAATCGATCGATTTCTCGCAGCTCGTGCGTCCGGCGCAGCAACTGCTGGCCGACGTTGGCGAGTTCATGACGCTCGCGCATGGCGACGTTCTGATGCTGGGCTGCGACGCCGGCAGGCCGCTGGCCCGCGCGGGCGACCGCATCGAGATTTCCGCGCCGGGGTTCGAGACCCTGGCCAACACGCTGGTGCAGGAGGTGGCCGCATGAAGCACGCACGCGTCATTTACGAAGGCCGCGAACACACCGGCGTCGCGCACGATTTCAATGGCGAGCAAGATGCCGCCGTGCGCCTGCAAGACGGCCGCATCGTGCCGCAGGATCAGCTCACCTGGCTGCCGCCGCTTGCACCGACGGCGCGGCCCCGCACCATCCTTGCGCTCGGCCTCAACTACGCCGACCACGCCAAGGAATTGGAGTTCAAGGCGCCCGAGGAACCGCTGGTGTTCGTCAAGGGCCAGAGCACACTCACCGGCCATCGCCAGCGCACGCACCGCCCCGCCGGCGTGCAGTTCATGCACTACGAATGCGAGCTCGCCATCGTCGTCGGCAAGACGGCGCGCCACGTGAAGCGAGACGACGCTTACGACTTCATCGGCGGCTACACGGTGGCCAACGACTACGCGATTCGCGACTACCTGGAGAACTGGTACCGCCCCAACCTGCGCGTGAAGAACCGCGACACCTGCACGCCGCTCGGACCCTGGTTCGTCGACGCGGCCGATGTGCCCGACCCGATGGCGCTCGCGCTCAAGACCACGGTGAACGGCACCGTCACACAGCAGGGAAGCACGCGCGACATGATCTTCGACGCGCCCTTTCTCATCGAATATTTCAGCCGCTTCATGACGCTGTCGCCCGGCGACCTGATCCTCACCGGCACGCCCGACGGCGTGGTCGACTGCAAGCCGGGCGACGTGGTCGTCTGCGAGATCGAGCGCATCGGCGCGCTCGTCAACACCATCCAAGGAAAAGCATGAGAGTCGATCACCTGATCGCCGGCAAGGCAGTTGCCGGCAAGGATTACTTCGAAACCGTCAACCCCGCCACGCAGGAGGTGCTGGCCGAAGTGGCCTCGGGCGGCGAAGCCGAAGTGAACGCGGCCGTGGCCGCCGCCAAGGAAGCCTTTCCGAAGTGGGCCGGGATGCCATCGACCGAGCGCGCGAAGCTGGTCCGCAAGCTCGGCGACCTGATCGCCAGGTACGTGCCCGAGATCGCGCAGACCGAGACCAACGACTGCGGCCAGGTGATCTCGCAGACCGGCAAGCAGTTGATTCCGCGCGCAGCCGACAACTTCTACTACTTTGCCGAGATGTGCACGCGGGTGGACGGCCACACCTATCCCACGCCGACTCACCTGAACTACACGCTTTTCCATCCGGTGGGCGTGTGCGCGCTCATCAGCCCCTGGAACGTGCCCTTCATGACGGCGACATGGAAGGTTGCGCCCTGCCTCGCCTTCGGCAACACCGCGGTGCTGAAGATGAGCGAGCTCTCGCCGCTCACGGCCGCGCGCCTGGGCGAGCTCGCGCTCGAAGCGGGCATTCCGCCCGGCGTGCTGAACCTGGTACATGGCTACGGCAAGGAAGCCGGCGAGCCCCTGGTGGCGCACCCCGACGTGCGCGCGATCTCTTTCACCGGCTCTACCGCCACGGGCAACCGCATCGTGAAGAGCGCGGGGCTGAAGAAGTTCAGCATGGAGCTGGGCGGCAAGAGTCCCTTCGTGATCTTCGACGACGCCGACCTGGACCGCGCGCTGGACGCGGCGGTGTTCATGATCTTCAGCAACAACGGAGAGCGCTGCACGGCGGGTTCGCGCATCCTGGTGCAGCAATCGATCTATGCGGACTTTGCCGCGAAGTTCGCGGAGCGTGCGAAGCGCATCGTGGTGGGCGACCCGCTCGATGAGAAGACCATCGTCGGACCGATGATTTCGCAGGCCCACTTGGCCAAGGTGCGCAGCTACATCGAGCTCGGTCCGAAGGAAGGTGCGACGCTGCTGTGCGGCGGACTCGGCACGCCCGAACTGCCCGACCGCGTGAAGCGCGGCAACTATGTGCTGCCGACGGTGTTTGCGGACGTCGACAACCGCATGCGGATTGCGCAAGAGGAAATCTTCGGACCGGTCGCATGCCTGATTCCGTTCAAGGACGAGGCCGATGCGATCCGCCTTGCCAACGACATCGAGTACGGCCTCTCGAGCTACGTGTGGACCGAGAACATCGGCCGCGCGCACCGCGTGGCAGCTGCGGTGGAAGCCGGCATGTGCTTCGTCAACAGTCAGAACGTGCGAGACCTGCGCCAGCCATTTGGCGGCACGAAGGCTTCTGGGACGGGGCGCGAAGGCGGCACCTGGAGCTACGAAGTTTTTTGCGAGCCGAAAAACGTTGCGGTTTCTATGGGTTCGCATCACATTCCGCATTGGGGTGTGTGAGATGAACACGGTGTGTCGCCTCGGGCGCGCTCCCGCCGACGGGGTACCTTTCTCCGCGAATGTCCGCCGGCCTGCGGCCTTTGCACATGCCCTGAATGCAAAAACCGCGAGGTCCCCGCAATGAGCCTCTACGCCATGCAGAAATTTCTGTTCGCACTCAATCGCGATGTCGACGTGCAACGCCGGTATTCGGAAGGCGGCGACACGCGCGCGGAGTTGCTCGCTGCCTATGACCTCAACGACGAAGAGCGCGAAGCCATCGACCAAGGCGACATAGGCAAGCTCTACGTTCTGGGCTGCAACGGACAACTGCTCATGCACTTCGCACCGCTGCTCGGCATTGCATGGGCCGACTACCTCGAAGCCATGCGCGAAGGCGTGCGCAAATACGGCCCCGTGCGCGCGGGCATCTACGCAATGACAACGGGCACAGACGAAAAGGTGGCAGGCGTATGAGTCTCGTATTCGCAGGCGTGTGCAGCCACGCCCCCGGCATCACCGGACGCGCGCACCTGGCCGATCCGGCGGTGAAGGACGAGTTTCACGCGCAGTTCCAACGCTTCGGCGAAGCAATGCGCGCGACCAGGCCCGATGCCGTGATCGTCATTGCGGCGGAGCACTTCGCGAACTTCTTCATGAACAACATGCCGGCCTATGCGATCGGCATGGCCGACAGCTATGAGGGTCCTATCGAGGATCCGAAGTGGCTCGGCATCGAGAAGACAAGAGTGCCCGGCGACGCGGCGCTTTCGCAGCGGCTGATCCGCGAAGTGATGCAGACGGTGGACGTGGCCTACGCGGAAGAATGGAAATTCGACCACGGCATCATGGTGCCGCTGCACTTTCTCACGCCGAAGTTCGACATCAAGATCATCCCCGTGAACATCAACTGCCAAGGCCCGCCGCTCACGCCGCTGCATCGTGCCTGGGCTTTTGGCGAAGCACTGCGCCGCGCCTGCGACAAGGCACCCGAACGCATTGCGCTGGTGGGCACGGGCGGCATTTCGCACTGGCCCGCCACGCCCGATTCGGGCAAGGTCAATGCCGAGTGGGACGCCGAGTTCATGAACCGCTGGTGCGCCAACGACCGCGAAGCGCTGCTCTCGCCAACCGACTACAACGACGAAGCCACCTACCGCGAAGCGGGCCAGGGCGGCTTCGAGATCCGCACCTTCCTGAGCGTGGCCGCGGCTGCGCGCGGCAAGGGCCAGATCCTGCACATGAAGGCCATTCCCATCTTTGCGGTGACATGCACTGTCGCCGTCATGTCTGTCGAATAAAAGAAAGCAAGCAGGCCATGCCACACGTCACCATCCAGTACACCGGCAACCTCGATGCCGAAACCCGCATGGGCGACCTGTGCCGCGCGCTCGCGGCCACGCTCCTTGCACAGAAAGATGCGCAGGGACAACCGCTCTTTCCCGTCGGCGGCACGCGCGTGCTCGCGTATCCGGCGGCCCAGTATGCGGTGGCGGACGACGCGGACGACTACGCCTTCGTCTACCTGAACGTGCGCATTGCCGCCGGGCGCAGCGACGAGTCGAAGAAGAAAACCGGGGACGACCTGCTGGCCGTCGTGAAATCGCACTTCGAGCCGCTCTTCAGCAAGCGCCACATCGGCATAACGTTGCAGATCGACGAGAGCCCCGGCCAGGTGTACGACGGCAAACACAGCAACCTGCATCCCCTCTTCAACAAGCAGAAGTAAAGAAACCATGCTCACTGCCGACACCATCGCCAGGCTCGCGGCCGAACTGCACGAAAGCGAAAAATCTCGCGTGCAGGTCGAGCACTTCTCCAAGCGCTTTCCCGAGATGACGGTGGAAGACGGCTATGCCATTTCGCGCGAATGGGTCAAGGCCAAGATCGCCGAGGGTCGCACCGTGAAGGGCCACAAGATCGGGCTCACCTCGCGGGCCATGCAGTTGTCCAGCCAGATCACCGAGCCCGACTACGGCACCCTGCTCGACGACATGTTCTTCGAGCAAGGCAGCGACATTCCGTTCAAGCGCTTCATCGCGCCGCGCATCGAGGTGGAGCTGGCCTTCGTCCTCGGCAAGAAGCTGCAGGGCCCGAACGTGACGATCTTCGACGTGCTGGCAGCCACCGACTACGTGGTACCCGCCATCGAGATCATCGATGCGCGCATCGAACAGTTCGATCGCCACACCAAGGCGCCGCGCAAGGTGTTCGACACCATCGCCGACAACGCGGCCAATGCCGGCATCGTGATGGGTGGCCGTCCGGTGAAGCCCGACGCGGTCGACCTGCGCTGGGTGAGCGCGCTGCTCTACAAGAACGGCGTGATCGAGGAGTCGGGCGTGGCCGCGGCCGTGCTCAACCACCCCGCCACCGGCGTGGCGTGGCTCGCGAACAAGCTCGCGCCGTGGGACGAGCACCTCGAAGCCGGCGAGGTGGTGCTCGGCGGCTCGTTCACCCGGCCCACCACCGCCGTGCCTGGCGACACATTCCATGCCGACTACGGCCCACTCGGCAGCATCGCCTTCCGTTTTGTCTGAAAGACGCACCATGCACACACCTCTCAACACCTTCAAGCAGGCCATGCAGGCCGGCGAACAGAAAATCGGGCTCTGGGTCGGCCTGGCCGACGGCTATGTGGCCGAGATTCTTGCGGGCACCGGCTACGACTGGCTGCTGCTCGACGGCGAACACGCGCCCAACGACGTGCGCTCGGTGCTCGCGCAACTGCAGGGCATCTCCAGCGCGTGGTCGGCACAGCCCGAGGCCGAGCGCTCGCACCCCGTGGTGCGGGTTCCGGTGGGCGACACCACGCTGCTCAAGCAGTACCTGGACATCGGTGCCCAGACCATCCTGGTGCCGATGGTCGATACCGCCGAACAGGCGGCGCGAATGGTCCAGGGCATGCGTTATCCGCCCGAAGGCATCCGCGGCATGGGGAGCGCCCTCGCGCGCGCCTCGCGCTGGCAGGCTTACCCGGGCTACCTGCATGAAGCCAACGCGCAGACCTGCCTGCTGGTGCAAGCCGAGACCGTCGAAGCCATGAAGAACATCGACGCCATCGCGTCCATGCCGGGCGTGGACGGCGTGTTCATCGGGCCGGCCGATTTGTCGGCATCGATGGGCTTCGTGGGCCAGCCGAACCACCCCGAGGTGCAGGCCGTGATCGCCGACGCCATTGCGCGCATCCGCAAAGCCGGCAAGGCACCGGGCATTCTCTCGACCACCGAGGAGCAGGCGCGCAAATGGCTCGCAGCGGGCGCGCAGTTCGTGGCGGTGGGCGTGGACACCATCCTGCTCACGGCAGCGGCAAAGCAGCTGGCGTCCAAATACAAGAACGCCGCCAGCGCAGTGACGCCCAACGGCTACTGAAAACTGTTCGCTTTTCCTGCGCCATGACTTCCCCGACCGATCCCAAGCGCTTCCGCTCCGCCACCATCCGCGAAGGCACGATCCGCGCGACCACGCGTAGCTTTCTTCACGCGCTCGGGCAGGACGACGAGGACATCGAGCGGCCGCACATCGGTGTGTTCCACACTGGCGGCGAAATGAGCCCGTGCAACCTCAACCTGCGCGAGCAGGCACAGCACGCCAAGACGGGCATCTATGCGGGCGGCGGCACGCCGCACGAATGCCCCGTGGTGTCGGTGAGCGACGGGCTCACCATGGCGCATTCGGGCATGCGCTTCTCGCTGATCTCGCGCGAGCTGATTGCCGACAGCGTCGAGGCCTCCACGCGCGGCCACCAGTGGGACGGCATCTTTGCCATCGGCGCCTGCGACAAGAACCTGCCGGGTTTGATGATGGGCATGGTGCGCTGCAACGTGCCGAGCGTGTTCGTGCATGGCGGCTCTGCCCTGCCGGGGCAGATGCCCGGCCCCGATGGACGCGACCTCAACGTGGTCGACACCTACGAGACCATCGGCAAGGTGCTGGCCGGCACCGCCACGCACGGCGAGCTCGACGCCATGAGCCGCGCCTGCCTGCCGACGGCGGGCGCCTGCGCGGGCCAGTTCACGGCCAACACGATGGGAATGGTGTCGGAGGCATTGGGCCTCGCGCCCATCGGCTCGAGCATGGTGCCGGCGGTGTTCAGCGAGCGGGCACCGCTGATGCGCCGCGCCGCGAAGAACCTCATGAAGGCGGTGATGGGAGACAGCCCCCTGCCGCGCGACATCGTGACGCGCAAGGCGCTCGAAAACGCCTGCGCCGTGGTCTCGGCGACGGGCGGATCGACCAATGCGGCGCTGCACCTGCCGGCCATCGCGCACGAGGCCGGCATCAGGTTCCACCTGGACGACGTGGCCGAGATCTTCGCGCGCACGCCGCTCATCGCCGACCTGCGGCCCGGCGGCCAGTACCTGGCGCGCGACGTGTTCTACATCGGCGGCGCGGGCGTCATTCTGCGCACGCTGATGGAGCAGGGCTTCCTGCATGGCGACGCGCTCACCTTCACCGGCCGCACCATGGCTGAAGAGCTGGCCGACGCCGCCGCGCCCGACGGCCGTGTGGTGCGCGCAGCCGGCAACCCGATCACGCGCGACGGCGGCCTGGCGGTGCTCAAGGGCAACCTCTGTCCGGACGGCGCACTGCTCAAGACCGCGGGCCTCCAGACGCTGGTGCACCGCGGTCCGGCGCGCGTCTTCGAGTCGGAGGAAGAAGCCCAGGCGGCCGTGCAGAACCGCCGCTACGAAGCCGGCGACGTGATCGTGATCCGCAACGAAGGTCCGCGCGGCAGCCCCGGCATGCGCGAGATGCTGGGCATCACCGCCCTGCTCTACGGCCAGGGCATGGGCGACAAGGTGGCGCTGTTGACCGACGGGCGTTTTTCGGGCGCCACGCGAGGCCTGTGCATTGGCTACGCGGGGCCCGAAGCGGCTGACGGTGGACCGATTGCGGCGCTGCGCGACGGCGACATCGTGGCCATCGACGCGCGGGCCGAGGCGCGCAGCATTTCGGTGGAACTGCTGGCGGAAGACATCGCGCGCCGGCTCTCGGAACGTCAGGTAAACGCGGGGGCGCCCCACCGCGGCTTGCTGGAAAAATATTCCCTCACTGTGCGCCCGGCCCACCAGGGCGCCGTAACCCATTCGGGCGCAGTCACCTGGCTGCGCGACGAGTCATAGCCGCTGAATCACTAACTATCAACACCCGGAGACAAACCATGACTTTCACCCGCCGCCACATGCTGCAGACCACCGGCGCCTCGGCGCTGCTCGCGAGCCTGGGCCAGCACGCCTTTGCGCAAGCGTCGATCGAGACCGCCACCATCGTCACCGGATTTGCGGCTGGCGGCACCTCGGACACCACCTGCCGCCGCATTGCGCAGAAACTCAGCCCCGAGTACGCCAAGGCCGCCGTGGTGGAAAACCGCACCGGGGCAGGCGGACAGATTGCCGTGAGCTACGTGAAGGGCCGGCCAGCCGACGGCAACACCATCCTGCAGACGCCGACTTCGATCCTCACGATCTATCCGCACATCTACAAGAAGCTGCCGTACGACCCGATGGTCGATCTCACGCCGGTCAGCATCGCGTGCATCTTCGACTTCGGCTTTGCAGTCGGGCCCGCGGTGCCCGCCAGCGTGAAGACGGTGCCCGAGTTCCTGGCCTGGGCCAAGGCTAATCCGGCCGGCGCCAACTTCGGTTCGCCCGCCGCGGGCTCCACGCCGCATTTCATTGGCGCGCTGCTGGGCAAGAAGGGCGGCGCAGAGCTCAAGCACGCGGCCTACCGCGGCACGCAGCCGGCCATGCTCGACCTGTTGGGCGGCAACATCTCGGCCGTCTCGGGCCCCATCGGCGACATCACGCAGCACCTGGGCTCGGGCAAGGTGCGCATCCTGGGCGTCTCCGGCGCCAAGCGCAGCCGCTTCGCACCCGACGTACCGACCTTCGGCGAACAGGGCATCCACGACATGGCGCACAGCGAATGGTTCGCCTTCTTCCTGCCCGCCAAGGCATCGCCGGAACTGGTCGCGCGGCTGAACACCGCCATGAAGAACGCGCTCGCGCAGAAGGACGTGATCGACGGGCTCGGCACCTTCGGGCTGGAAGCCATGTCTTCCACGCCCGCGGAGCTGACCGAGCTGCTGAAGAAAGACACCGCCAAGTGGGCGCCGATCGTGAAAGAGGTCGGGTTCACCGCTGAAGGCTAACCATATGAAGGAACTGCAATGAACACACTCGCCACTCCTGTGCCGCCATCGGCGCTGGTCCACCCTTCGATCCATCCGGACGAGCGCGCCGCGCGCGAACAGCTTGCGGCCTGCTATCGCGTCTTCGCGATGCTGGGCTGGACCGAGATGATCTACAACCACATCACGCTGCGGCTGCCCGACAGTGTGACGGGTGGAGAAAAGCAGTTCCTCATCAATCCTTTCGGGCTGCACTACAGCGAAGTCACGGCCAGCAACCTGGTGAAAATCGACCTACAGGGCAAGGTGCTCGACGGATCGGCGCATCCGGTGAATCCGGCCGGTTTCACGGTGCATGCGGCCATCCACGACGGCTTGCCGGGCGCGCACTGCGTGATGCACACGCACACCACGGCCGGCGTGGCCGTGGCCTGCCTGCAGGGCGGCCTGCAGCAGACCAATTTCTACACCGCGCAACTGCACGGCATGGTGGCGTACCACGACTTCGAGGGCATCACCATTCATGCCGACGAAGGCCCGCGCCTGCTCAGGAGCATCGGCAATCGCAACGCGGTGATCCTGCGCAACCATGGCCTGCTGGCCTGGGGGCAGACCTTGCCCCAGACCTTCGCGATTCTCTGGACGCTTCAGCGCGCCTGCGAGATCCAGATGGCGACCTTCTCGATGGGTTCGGCCATTCCGGTGAGCGAAGAAATCGCGCAGCGCTGCACGCGCGATGCGCTGCAGTTCAGCCCCGAGCATGGCGCGGGACAAGACGTGTTCGATGCCCTGGTGCGCCAGGTGGACCGCATCGATCCGAGTTATCGCAACTGAGGCAGCCTCTCTCATGAAGATTTGCATCTACGGCGCCGGCGCCATCGGCGGATGGATCGGCGCGGGCCTTGCGCAAGCAGGCGAGCGCCTCAACGTGGTGGCGCGCGGCGCCACGCTCGACGCGCTGCAGCAGGACGGCCTTTCCTTGATGCGCGGCGACGTGCGCACGCGCGTGCCGGTCAATGCGGTGGCCGAGCCCGAATCTCTGGGCACGCAAGACCTCGTGGTTATCGCCGTGAAGGCGCCTGCGCTGGCCGCAGTGGCCGAGCGCATCGGCCCGCTGATCGGGCCCGACACGATCGTGCTGGTGGCAATGAACGGCGTTCCGTGGTGGTTCCTCGAAGGCGGCTTCGGCGGCGCCATCACCGGGCACCGGCTCGCGGCCGTCGATCCCGACGGCGCGATTGCCCGGGCCATTCCCGCGCGCAACGTGATCGGCTGCGTGGTGCATGCGAGCTGCTCGCTCGACGCGCCCGGCGTGGTGCGGCATCACTTCGGCAACGGGCTGATCGTGGGAGAGCCTTCGGGCGAAGCCACGGCGCGCGTGCAGAAGCTCGTCGAACTGCTCAAGCGCGCCGGCTTCGACGCCACGCTGTCGCCGCAGATCCAGAAGGACGTGTGGTTCAAGCTCTGGGGCAACATGACGGTGAACCCGATCAGCGCGATGACCGGCGTCACCACCGACCTGATCATGGGCGACGACTATGTGCGCGGCTTCATCTCGGCCGTGATGCTCGAGGCGAAGGAGATCGGGCGCCGCATCGGCATCGAGATCACGCAGAGCCCGGAAGACCGGCATGCGGTGACGATGAAGCTCGGCGCGTTCAAGACTTCGATGCTCCAGGACGTGGAAGCCGGGCGTTCGGTGGAGCTCGATGCGCTGGTGACCGTGGTGCGCGAGCTGGGCGAGCTGACCGGGGTGGCCACGCCGTTCACCGACGCACTGCTCGGCCTTGCGCGGCTGAAGCTGCGGCAGCTCGGGCTGTACTGAGCTCGTCGCTTCAGTTTTTCTTCTTCAGCAAGACTCGCACCGCCTCCGGCAGCGAATTGACCTGAGGCATGAAGCGGTCGAGCACGGCGCCCAGGATCACTGCGCAAAACACGGCGCCCAGCAGCGGCTTCCACGTCAGGCGCACGGCCGCCATCAGCCAGCCCTCGCGTGCCACGCGCACCGCGGCACGGGCCGACACATACGAGAACGCCACTTCGACGGCCACGGCCAGCAGCGCGTCCCAGCTGAAATACAGCAGCACCAGCGAGCCGGCGCCGAGCACGATGGCGGTGCAGATCAGGAAGACGGCGACCACCGGCACCACGACGATGGCGCCTTCGTCCGCGGCGCCCGCCACGTCGAGCGCGCCGCTGGCCACGTCAGACAGCGCGCTGCCGCCGTCGGCAACGTCGGCAATGCCCACGGCGTCGTGCGAGCCTCCGCCGCCGCCAAAGTCCACGTCGGTCACATCGACGTCGCCGTCGAAGCGCCGCCCTTCGACCAGCCGCCTGGCCCACCAGCGCAGCACCAGCAGGTAGCCGAGGTAGCCCACGCCCAGCGTGAGGAAATAGCGCACCGCCAGCGACTGCACGTCGAGCACGTGCATCTGCAGCGCCGACACGCCCCACATCAGGAGCAGCGTGAAGCTGCCGATCAGGATGCCGTGCGTGCGCAGGCTGTAGTTGCGGTGCAGGTCGCGTTCGAGCTGCGTCTCCCACAGGCGCACCGAGCGCCAGTTGGAGAGCACCTTCATTCGGCTTCGGCCGGAGCGAAGGGCACGCGCGGCGCCACGGCGCACATGAGTTCGTAGCCGACGGTGCCGGCCGCCTGCGCGACCTCGTCGATGGGCAGCACCGCACCGGTCACGGCCGAGCGGCCCCACAGCGTGACCTCGGTGCCGAACTTGGCGTCGGGCACGGGCGTGAGGTCGACGGTGATCATGTCCATGCTCACGCGGCCCACCATGCGGGTGCGCACGCCGTTCACCAGCACCGGCGTGCCGGTGTTGCAATGGCGCGGGTAGCCGTCGGCATAGCCGACCGCCGCCACGCCGATGGTGAGCGGCCCGTCGGCCGTGAAGTTGGAGCCATAGCCGATGGTGTCGCCGGCCTGGAGCGTCTGCACCCCGATCAGCTTGGTCGACAGCGTCATGGTGGGCTGAAGCTGCCAATGCGCGGCGTCGTGCTGCGGAAAGTCGGGTGCGCTGCCGTACAGCAGGATACCGGGGCGCACCCAGTCGCCGCGGGTCTTTTCGGCATGGCGCAGGGTGGCTGCGCTGTTGGCCACGGAGCGTTCGCCCGGCAGGTCGTGCGTGACGCGCTCGAACACCGCCATCTGGTGCGCAATGCCGCGCGGACCGTCGGCGTCGCTGAAATGCGTCATGAGAGAAATTTCGTCGACCTGCGGCAGCGCGTTGAGGCGCGTCCAGGCGGAGCCGAAGCGCTCGGGCGCGAAGCCCAGGCGGTTCATGCCGGAATTCATCTTGAGGAACACGCGCTGCGGCTTGAGCGTCTTGTGAGCCGCGAGCATGTCGATCTGCTCGTCGCAGTGCACGGTGTGCCACAGGTCCAAGCGCGAACACAGTTCCAGGTCGCGCGCGTCGAACACGCCTTCGAGCAGCAGCACCGGGCCGCGCCAGCCCAGTGCGCGCACGCGCTCCGCCTCGGCCATGTCGAGCAGGGCAAAGCCGTCGGCACCGCGCAGGCCCTCGTACACGCGCTCGATGCCGTGCCCATAGGCATTGGCCTTGACCACGGCCCAGACACGGGCATCGACGGCGGCGCGCCGCGCCCGATCGAGGTTGTGGCGGAGCGCGGCGGTATGGACAGTGGCGAGAATGGGGCGCGGCATGGCAAATGTCGGATGGTGAAGACCGGGTTTTAGCACCTTCGAAGACCGCGCCGTCCAGGGTGGCAACGCTGATTTCGTCGTCTTACCCCCATGCTATAACCGCCCATTCGCCAAAAGTCGCGACACTTTCTCACTACTGCCAGCAATCTCCCTGGCCAGCCAGCCCATCGATGAAGCGCGGTTTCTACACGATCATGTCGGCCCAGTTCTTTTCGTCGCTGGCCGACAACGCGATCTTCGTCGTGGCCGTCGAGCTCATGCGAAGCACGGGAGCGGCCGAGTGGCAGCGCGCTGCGCTGGTGCCGATCTTCGCGGTCTTCTACGTGGTGCTGGCGCCATTGGTCGGCGCCTTCGCCGACGCGCTGCCCAAAGGGCGGGTGATGTTCGTCAGCAATGCGATCAAGGTGATCGGCTGCCTGATGATGCTGTTCGGCTCGCATCCGCTGCTGTCGTACTCGATCGTCGGCTTGGGCGCCGCGGCGTATTCGCCGGCCAAGTACGGCATCCTGACCGAACTGCTGCCCGCCTCGCAGCTGGTCAAGGCCAACGGCTGGATCGAAGGCCTCACGATCGCGTCGATCCTCCTGGGCATCGTGCTCGGCGGTTCGCTGGTGGGCCATGCGGTCTCGAGCCAGCTGCTGTCCATCGACCTGCCGCTGATCGACACCGGCATCGACTCTCCGGCCGAGGCGGCCATCTCGGTGCTGATCTTCGTCTATGCGCTGGCGGCGTGGTTCAACACGCGCATTCCGCACACCGGGGTGGAGATGCGGCCGCTGCGCAGCAACCCTGCGCACGGCCTGGCGCACAACATGTTCTCGCTGCTGCCTGACTTCTGGCACTGCAACGCACGCCTGTGGCGCGACAAGCTGGGCCAGATCTCGCTTTCCACCACCACGCTTTTCTGGGGCGCCGGCGCCAACCTCAAGTACATCGTGCTGGCCTGGGCCGCGCTCGCGCTCAACTACAACACCACGCAGGCCACGGCGCTCACCGGCGTGGTCACCATTGGCATGGCGGTGGGCGCCATCGTCGCCTCGATGCGCATGCGGCTGGACATGGCCACACGCGTGATCCCCATGGGCATCGGCATGGGCCTGCTGGTGATCAGCATGAACCTGATCAGCAACGTCTGGATCGCCGTGCCCTTCCTGATCCTGCTCGGCGGATTGGGGGGCTTCCTGGTGGTGCCGATGAACGCGCTGCTGCAGCACCGCGGCCACAACCTGATGGGCGCGGGCCGATCGATCGCCGTGCAGAACTTCAACGAGCAGGCCTGCATCCTGCTGCTCGGCGGCTTCTACAGCGCCTGCACCGGCCTCGGCCTCTCGGCCTTCGCTGCCATCGGCGCCTTCGGCGGCGTGGTGGCCGGCTGCATGTGGCTCATCCAGCGCTGGCACCATCACAACCTGCGCAAGTACCCTGAAGAAGTCGAGCACCTGCTCGCCATCGCTCGCAGCGATAAACATCATTGACCTCCCCCAGGCTGTGCGCACTTCGTGTCGCATCGCCCACCCCCTCACCGGGGGCAACACCGGTGGCCCGGCAAAGCCGGTTCCATGGTGTTCCACGAAAATTTTCGCCACATGCCAGCTCTCGCACTGATTTTTAATGCCTTCGTGTGGGGCGTCTCTTGGTTTCCTTTCCGGCACATCGAAAGCCACGGGCTGCATCCGGTGTGGACCACCTGCCTTATCTACGTGGCGATCTCGCTTGCGATGGGGTTCTTTCGCCGGCACGCCTGGCGCGGCTTCGCGGCATTCCCGATGCTGGTGGCGCTGGGGCTGGCGGCGGGTTTCACCAACCTGGGTTTCAACTGGGCCGTGACACAAGGCGACGTGGTGCGCGTGGTGCTGCTGTTCTACCTGATGCCGCTGTGGAGCGTGCTGCTGGGCTGGGCGGTGCTGGGCGAGCGGCCGACGGCAGGCGCGCTCGCGCGGGTGGCGCTGGCGCTTACCGGCGTGGTGGTGGTGCTGAAGGCGCCGGGCGTCGACTGGCCCGTACCTTCGAGCCTGCCCGACTGGCTGGGCGTGGCGGCCGGGTTCAGCTTTGCCGTGACCAACATCCTGCTGCGCCGCCTGCACGGGGCGCCGGGCGAATCGCGGGCGCTGGCGATGTTCTGCGGCTGCGCGCTGGTGGCGGGCATTGCCGCCATGAGCGGCACCCTTATGGGGGCGTTCGCCTCGCCGCTCGCGGCCACGCCGGGCTGGATCGGATGGGCCGCCCTGCTGGCCATCGGCTTCGTGGTGGCCAACGTCTGCCTGCAGTACGGCGCGGCCCGGCTGGCGGCCAGCGCCACGGCGGTGATCATGCTGTCGGAGGTGCTGTTCGCCAGCGTTTCGTCGGTAGCGCTGGGTGCGGCCGACATGAGTCCGCGCATCCTGGCGGGCGGCGCGCTGATCGTTCTGGCCGCCGTATGGTCGGCGTTTGCGCGAACGCCGGCAGAGGGCGATGATCGCCTTTCGTCTCCCACCTGAGGTATTTTCACCATGGCCAGCATCTACGACTTCGAAGCCAACCAGATCGACGGCAAGAACGTGAAGCTTTCCGCCTTCAAGGGCAAGGTGCTGCTGATCGTCAACACGGCCAGCCAATGCGGCTTCACGCCGCAGTTTGCCGGGCTCGAGGAACTGCACGAAAAATACGCCGAAAAGGGGCTGGTGGTGCTGGGCTTTCCGTCCAACCAGTTCGGCTCCCAAGACCCGGGCACCAACGAGGAAATCGGCGCGTTCTGCACCACCAACTACGGCGTGAGCTTTCCGATGATGCAAAAGATCGACGTCAACGGCAGCAATGCCGCGCCGCTCTATCAATGGCTCACCAAGGAGAAGCCGGGCCTGCTGGGCAGCACGGCCATCAAGTGGAACTTCACCAAGTTCCTGGTCGGGCGCGACGGACAGGTGCGAAAGCGTTATGCGCCGCTGGACACGCCCGCCTCGCTCACGCGCGACATCGAGGCGGCGCTGGCCGCGGGCTGAGGCGCGCGCTCAGAAGCGGAAGCTGGCGGTCTTGGAGCCGCCGCCCACGGTCACTGTCTGGCTCTTGGCTTCGCCGCCTGCCATGCCGGCGCTGATGGTGTAGCGGCCGGCCGGAATGTCGACCAGGCAGACCGGTCCGCTGGCGCGCAAGGCCAGCGAAGGCGCGCCATCGGCACCCTTGATGTCGACATCGACGTCTGCGAGGTAGGCGCCATCAGCGCGCGCAAAGAGCAGCGCGAGCGGATGTTCCTTCATGGCGGCGCGCATGGCGTTCGATTCGTCCGATCCGATGCCGCCGCAGACATAGCGCACCGCGCCCTCGCCCTTCCACTGCGGCATGGCCGACTGTGCATGGGCCGCCAAGGCGCCGGCCGCGCAGGCGCAGGCCAGCAAGGCACGCCGCAAGTTCTTCTTCGAAACGATGAAAGCTTGAACGGAAGACATGAGGCAGGCTCCTGGGAAAAACGGTGCGCCCATGATGCCGCCCGAACAGCCGGCGCGCGAGTCGGACCAGGGCGCTCTTGCGTGTGCGATCAGGCCGCCGCCAGCGCCGCGTCCAGCAGCTCGACCCAGTGGCGCACCGGTGTCTCCGGGCTGCCGCTTTGCAGATGGGTGATGCAGCCGATGTTGGCCGAGGCGATGACGCTCGGCTGCAGCTGCCGCAAGTGGCCGAGCTTGCGGTCGCGCAGCGGGTAGGCCAGTTCGGGCTGCAGCACCGAGTAGGTGCCGGCCGAGCCGCAGCACAGGTGCGATTCGTTCATGGCCACGCGCACGTCGAAGCCGAGCGCGCGCAGATGCGTCTCGACGCCGCCGCGCAGCTTCTGGCCGTGCTGCAAGGTGCAGGGCGGGTGGTAGGCGACCACGCCGGCCGGCGGGTGCACACGGGTCTTCAGCGCGGGCACGAGATCGGGCAGCAGCTCGCTCAGGTCGCGCGTCATTTCGCTGATGCGCGCCGCCTTGGCGGCGTAGGCCGGATCGTTCCGGAGGATATGGCCGTACTCGCGCACCGTGACCCCGCATCCTGAGGCGTTCATCACGATGGCTTCGACGCCGCCGGCCTGCGGGCCGCGCTCGACCTGCGGCCACCAGGCGTCGATGTTGGCGCGCATCTGCGCCTTGCCGCCCTCCTGGTCGTTGAGGTGGAACTTGACGGCGCCGCAGCAGCCGGCTTGCTTCGCGATCAGCGTCTGGATGCCTGCCGCATCGAGCACGCGCGCGGTCGCGCTGTTGATGTTGGGCATCATCGAGGGCTGCACGCAGCCCGCCAGCATCAGCACTTTGCGCGCATGCGTGGCGGTAGGCCAGGCGCCTGCCTCCTGCTTCGCGGGCACCTTGGCCTTGAGCGCATCGGGCAGCAGGCCGCGCACCGATTGGCCAAGCGCCATCGCGGGGCCGAAGAGCGGCGACGGCAGCCCTTCCTTCAGCAGCCAGCGCGTGGCAGATTCCATGGCGGGGCGCGGCACTTTCTCGTCGACGATCTTGCGGCCGATGTCGACCAGGTGGCCGTACTGCACGCCGCTCGGACAGGTGCTTTCGCAGTTGCGGCAGGTCAGGCAGCGGTCCAGGTGCAGCTGCGTGCTGCGCGTCGGCGGCTTGCCTTCGAGCACCTGCTTGATCAGGTAGATGCGGCCGCGCGGCCCATCGAGCTCGTCGCCGAGCAGTTGGTAGGTGGGACAGGTGGCGGTGCAGAAGCCGCAGTGCACGCACTTTCGCAGGATGGCTTCGGCCTCGCGGCCATCGTCGGTGTCGCGGAATTCGGGGGCGAGCTCGGTTTGCATGGGATGAACGTGTCGGGTCGTTGGCCTCAGGCGGCCGCAAGAAGCCGGGCGTGATCGAAGACGCCGTGGGGGTCGAACTCGCGCATCAGCGCATGGTGGATGCGCGCGACAGGAGCGCTCAATGTGTCGAAGCGCGGGACGCTGGCCGCGGCAGTCGAAATAGGAGGCATCCTGAACAGCGTGGCATGCCCGCCCGCCGCATGCGCCGCTTCGCGGATCAGGGAGGCCTGTTCGGGCGGGGCCTTGTACCAGCGCTGTCCGCCGTGCCATTCGACCAAGGGCGCGCTGCCATCACGCAGGGCGAGCACCGGCGCGGTCTGCGGCACCGACAGTCGCCAGAGTGCGGCGCCGGCGTCATCGGCAGTGAACCAGGCATGTTGCTGGTCGCGCAGCGATTGCCATGCGGCGGCTGCGGCGGCGCTGTCCTCGCGCTCGCCGCCCAGGTGCGCGCAGGCGGCTTCCACTGCCGCGGCTGCGCCACGCAGGCGCAGCCGCAATGTGCCGGTGACCGCATCCCCGAACCAGCAGCTCGCGTTCAACGGCAACGGCCGCCCGCCCCATTCGTTAAGCAGGCGCAGGGCGTCGACCTGGCTGCAGTCGAAGGCCAGCGTGGCTTCGGCAGGCGCAACGGGGAGCACCTTGAGGCTCACTTCGGCAATCACCCCCAGCGTGCCCAGCGAACCCGCGAGCAGGCGCGAGACGTCATAGCCGGCCACGTTCTTCATCACCTGGCCGCCGAAGCCCAGTACTTCGCCGCGGCCGTTGACGAGCGTGGCGCCCAGCACGTAGTCGCGCACCGCGCCCACGCTGGCGCGCCCGGGGCCGCTGAGCCCGGCTGCCACCATGCCGCCCACCGTGCCTGCGCCGGCCGCGCCGAAATGCGGCGGCTCGAAAGGCAGGCACTGCCCTTTCTCGGCCAGCGCGGCCTCGAGCTCCGCGAGCGGCGTGCCGGCGCGCACCGTGACGACGAGTTCACTCGGCTCGTAGCTTGTGATGCCGGTGAGCGCGGCAGTGCTCAAGGCATCGCCACGCGGCGTCTCGCCGTAGAAATCCTTGGTGCCGCCGCCGCGGATGCGAAGCGGTGCGGCATCGGCAGCCGCGGCGCGAATGCGCTCGACGACGTGGCTGAGTGCGGGGTCCATGGTCATTCTTATTCTCAGAAGCGCGGAAGGTCCGGGTGCGGCAGCCTCCCGCCGCGCACCACCTGCTTGCCGTATTCGGCGCAGCGCTGCAGCGTCGGAATCACCTTGCCGGGGTTCAATAGCCCGGCCGGATCGAAGGCGCGCTTGACGCCGGACATCTGCTCGTTCTCGGCCGCAGTGAACTGCACGCACATGCTGTTGAGCTTTTCCACACCCACGCCATGCTCGCCCGACACGGTGCCGCCCATGGCCACGCTGGTCTCGAGGATGTCGGCGCCGAAGAGTTCGCAACGATGCAGCTCATCGGGATCGTTGGCATCGAACAGCACGAGCGGATGTAGGTTGCCGTCGCCCGCGTGGAACACGTTGCAGCAGCGCAGCTTGTATTTTTTCTCCATCTCCTGGATGGCCAGCAGGATGTCGGCGAGCCGCTTGCGCGGAATGGTGGAGTCCAGGCACATGTAGTCGGGGCTGATGCGGCCCGACGCCGGAAAGGCGTTCTTGCGGCCGCTCCAGAACTTCATGCGCTCGTCTTCGCTGGTGCTCACCGCAATGGCGGTGGCGCCGGAGCCGCGCAGCACGGCGGTCATGCGGCCGATTTCTTCTTCCACTTCTTCGGCGGTGCCGTCGGATTCGCACAACAGGATCGCGGCCGCATCGAGGTCGTAGCCCGCGTGCACGAAGTCTTCGACCGCGGCGGTCATCGGCTTGTCCATCATTTCGAGCCCCGCGGGAATGATGCCGGCCGCAATCACCGCGGCCACCGCGTCGCCGGCTTTGCGAACGTCGTCGAAGCTGGCCATGATGCAGCGCGCGAGCTGCGGCTTGGGCACGAGCTTGACGGTGACCTCGGTGGTGACGGCCAGCATGCCTTCGCTGCCGATGACCAGCGCAAGCAGGTCGAGCCCGGGCGCATCGAGCGCCTCGCCGCCGAATTCGACCGGCTCGCCTTCGGCCGTGAAGCCGCGCACGCGCAGCACGTTGTGCAGCGTGAGGCCGTATTTCAGGCAATGCACGCCGCCCGAATTTTCGGCCACGTTGCCACCGATGGTGCAGGCGATCTGGCTCGAGGGATCGGGTGCGTAGTAGAGGTTGAAGGGCGCGGCCGCCTCGCTGATGGCGAGGTTGCGCACGCCGCACTGCACGACGGCCGTGCGGCTCAGCGGGTCGATCTTCAAGATGCGGTTGAATTTGGCGAGCGAGAGCGTCACGCCCAGCGCGTGCGGCATCGCACCGCCCGAGAGCCCGGTGCCGGCGCCGCGCGCGACCACCGGCACACCGAGCCCGTGGCAGGTCTTGAGTACCGCCGCCACCTGGGCTTCGGTTTCGGGCAGCGCCACCACCAGCGGTCGCTGCCGGTAGGCGGTGAGGCCATCGCATTCGTAGGGCGTGGTGTCTTCGGCGTGCCAGATGAGCGCATGCGCGGGCAGGTGGGCCTGCAAGGCGCGCACGATCTGCGACTGGCGGTCGGTTTTTTTCAGCGAATCGTGCTGGGCGGGGGTGAGCGGCGCGTTCATGCGGGAGCCTCTTTGGGGCGGTTCGGTCTGTCTGTCTCGTGGTGTACCGCACTCTACGGAAATGCGACGGCGCCAGGTTGAAGCTTTTTTGCGCCGGGCTTGAGAGAACTTTGCCGTGCGGCCCCGGTCCACGCTGTTTTTCTCAGCGAAGGCTCTGCGCCAGCCAGTCGACAAAGGCCGCGCATTCCCAACGATCGAGCGTGCCGGGCTGCCAGCAGATGGTGTGTCGATGCGGCGAAGGCACGGACCGGTCAGAGAGCGGAACGAGCCGGCCGGACTCGAACCAGGCGGCGCCCATTTTCAGGCGCACCAGCGCCACGCCGAAGCCGCTCGCGGCCGCGTCGTAGACCAGGCCGAGGTCGTTGAACTGGGAGCCGACGTGCGGCTCGGGCTGGTCGAGTCCGCAGCTCGCGAACCACGTGCCCCAGGGCTCGAGCGGGCTGCGGATGAGCCGAGCACTCGCAATTTCGGCGGCGGTGCGAAAGCCGTTGAACGGGCCGAACTCGTTGAGGTAGCTCGGGCTGCAGGCGGGCACCACGTCTTCCTCGAGCAGCAGCCGGTGTTCGCAGTCGGCATATGCGCCGGTGCCGTAGCGCACTTCGAGATCGGCCTGCTCGGCCGTGACGTCGAGCAGCGGAATGGACACCTGCAATACGAGCTCGATGTCAGGATAGATGTTGCGGAACAGTTCGAGCCGCGGCATCAGGAACACACGGCTGAAGGTGGGCGTGACGGCGATGCGCAGGCGTGTCGCGCGCTGCTGCTTCGCCGCGTCGCCGCCGGGCATGGCTTGCAGCGCCGCGAGGCCGGTGCGCACGTTGGCAAGGTAGGCCGCGCCGTCTGCCGTCAGGCTGAAGTCGCTGCGGCCGAAGAGCTTGAAGCCGACATGCGATTCGAGCTGGCGGATGCGGTGGCTCACGGCGCTGGGCGTGACGCACAGTTCGTCCGCGGCGCGGCTTGCATTGCGCAGCCGAGCCACGGCTTCGAAGGTCAGGAGGCACTGGATGGGCGGGATGTGCTGAAGGGCCACTGTCTCTACCCTCTTCTGTCTTGTTGTTGGCGCTGTCGTTGCTGGCGCTGCTGTTCAGGGCGCGTGCACAGGCCACCGGGTACTCCCCTCCGCGAATGTCCCCCGCCTTCGGCTCCTCCTTTATTTCGCTGCGGGGAGTACCCGCCGACCTGTGCACACCAGGCGCTGCGCTTTTTCCACTCGATCAACGACCGCTCTTTGCAACGCTCCCGCTGGCGGGGTGCCTTGCGCAGCGAAATAAAGGAGGAGGCCGCAGGCCGGGGGATATTCGCGGAGCAAGGCACCCCGTTGGCGGGCGCGCGCCGCGAACGATCCCAAACGCAACGGGCAAAAAGACAAGGTTTCACCTAGTCCTCGAAGAAGTTGACAGGAATCCCCGGTGTGTCGACACGCGTCGATATCACGGCGCCCGAAGCCCGGTACCGTTCGATCTCCGCAGCAGGCCGCCCCTTCCGCCCGCTGGTGACGAACAGCGTCTTCAGGTCATCGCCGCCGAAACAAGGCATGGTCGGACACTGAACGGGGACGGCCACAGAGGCAACGATCTCGCCCGAAGGCGCGAAGCGCAGCAACTGTGCACCTTCGAACATTGCGACCCAATAGTGACCCTCGGCATCGACGGTGGCGCCATCGGGCCGGCCTTCATAACGCACGGGCGATTCAGGCGTCCAGCCTTCGGGCTTGGCCTGGAACTGGTGGAACACGCGCGGATGCGAGAGCGAATTGGCCTTTGCGTCCCAGTCCCAGGCGCGCACCACGTGCGCGGCAGTGTCGGCCCAGTAGAGTGTGCGGGCATCGGGCGAGAACGCGAGCCCGTTGGCGGTGGTGGACTCGTTGGTCATCTGCATCAATGTGGGCACCACGCCGGTGTCGGTGCGGGCGTCGAAGCAATAGAGCGCGGCATTGGCGCGGTCTTTCGCCTCGTTGAGCGAACCGCCCCAAAAACGGCCCAGCGCATCGCATTTGCCATCGTTGAAGCGCATGGTGCGCACGTCGTGCTCGACTCGTGCCATCGCGACCAGCGCGTCGCCCCATTCGCGGGCCCGATAGACGCCGTCGCGCAGCGCAACCACGAGGCCACCGCTCCTGGCTGGCGCCATGCAGCCCGGCTCCGTCGGCAAGCCCCAGCGTTCCACCCTTGCGGCCGGCGAGCCGATCTCCCCCCGCGTGCGCAGCACCGCGCGCCCCGGAATGTCGAGCCAGTAAAGCGAGCGTTCGTGCGGGTGCCAGAACGGCGATTCGCCGAGCTCGCACAGGCTGTCTTCGAGGGTGGTCCACATGATCTCCGGATTGTGCATCCGCTCCCCCGCAGGCCAAAAAAAAGCCCGCTGACGCCGAAGCGCTCGCGGGCTGAACATCCAAAGGAGACCTTGCTGAAAAAGGATTGCTTCTTGTGGTTCTTATAACCAATCTTCGCGTCGTATGCCTTCTTCGTGGAACACCGAGGAACCGGCTTTGCCGGGCCTCTGGTGTTGCCCCCAGCAGGGGGGTTGGCGAAGCGACACGAAGTGCGCGAAGACTGGGGGGTTGCCTATTGCTTGGGGTTTACCTGTTATACGCGGTCTCGCCGTGCGAGGAGATGTCGAGGCCTTCGCGCTCTTCTTCTTCCGACACACGCAGGCCGATGGTGAGGTCAGCGATCTTGAAGGCGATGAACGCCACCACGCCCGACCAGACGATGGTCAGCAGCACGCCCTTGAGCTGGATCCAGACCTGCGCGCCGATGCCGTTGGACACCACGCTGGCCGTGACCCAGTCGCCCACGAGGCCGGGGCCGCCGAGTGCTTGCGTGTTGAACACGCCGGTGAGCAGCGCGCCGACGATACCGCCCACACCGTGCACGCCGAACACGTCGAGCGAGTCGTCCGCGCCGAGCAGCTTCTTGAGGCCGTTGACGCCCCAGAGGCAGGCGAAGCCGGCGATGAAGCCGATGATGATGGCGCCCATCAGGCCGACGTTGCCGGCGGCCGGGGTGATCGCCACGAGGCCTGCAACGGCGCCCGAAGCGGCACCCAGCATGGAGGCCTTGCCGCGCATCAGCGCTTCACCGATGCACCATGCGAGCACGGCGGCTGCGGTGGCGGTGAAGGTGTTCATGAAGGCGAGCACGGCGCTGGTGCCGGCTTCCAGGGCCGAACCTGCGTTGAAGCCGAACCAGCCGACCCACAGCAGCGAGGCGCCGACCATGGTGAGCGTGAGCGAGTGCGGCGTGAAGGCTTCCTTGCCGTAGCCGACGCGCTTGCCGATCACGAAGGCACCGACGAGGCCCGCGACGGCGGCGTTGATGTGCACCACGGTGCCGCCCGCGAAGTCGAGAGCGCCCCATTGCCAGATCAGGCCGGCCTTGGCGTTCTGCGCATCCACCACATTGGCGGCGGTGTAGGCGTCCGGGCCCATCCAGAACCAGACCATGTGGGCGAGCGGCGCATAGCTGAAGGTGAACCAGATCACCATGAACAGCAGCACGGCCGAGAACTTGGCGCGCTCCGCGAAGGCACCCACGATCAGGCAGCAGGTGATGCCGGCGAACGTGGCCTGGAAGGCGGCGAACAGCAGCTCGGGGATGTAGACGCCCTTGCTGAAGGTGGCACCGGGCGCGAACACGCCGGTGGCCGGATCGAAGATCCCCTTCATGAAGAGCCGGTCGAATCCGCCGAAGAAGGCGTTCCCCTCGGTGAACGCGAGGCTGTAGCCATAGATGAGCCACAGCACCACGATCATCGAGAAGGTGACCATCACCTGCATGAGCACAGACAGCATGTTCTTGCTGCGCACCAGGCCGCCGTAGAACAGCGCCAGGCCGGGAACGGTCATCATGATGACGAGCAGCGTGGACAGCATCATCCAGCTGGTGTCACCCTTGTTGAAAGAGGGAGCGGGAGCCGCAGCGGGCGCTGCCTCTGCGGCGGGGGCTGCTGCGGCCGGAGCGGCAGCGGGAGCCGGTGCGGCCGCTGCGGGCGCCGATGCGGCCGGCGCTTCGGCCGTGGCAGCAGGCGCCTGGGCGAAGCTCGCCGTGCCTGCAGCGAGCAGGCTCAGGCCGAGCGCGAGAGAAACAAGCAGTTTTTTCATGGTTGTTGTTTTCCGGGCTGATCAGAGAGCTTCGCGGCCGGTTTCACCGGTGCGGATGCGGACGACCTGCTCGAGGTTGTAGACAAAAATCTTTCCGTCGCCGATCTTGCCGGTGCGGGCTGCACCTTCGACGGCTTCGATCACGCGGTCGACGAGGTCGTCGGACACCGCCGCTTCGATCTTGACCTTGGGCAGGAAGTCGACAACGTACTCGGCGCCGCGGTACAGCTCGGTGTGGCCCTTCTGGCGGCCGAAACCCTTGACTTCCGTGACCGTGATGCCTTGCACGCCGATGGCCGACAGTGCTTCGCGCACCTCGTCGAGCTTGAACGGCTTGATGATGGCTGTGACCAGCTTCATGATGACTTTCTCCTTCTTGGATGGAATGAATGGCGCGGCAGCTTGGGCCGCGCCTTGTTCTTGTGCTTGTTTACAGCGTCTTGCTGAGCGTGACGATGAAGCGCGCCTTGTTGGGCGAATAGGTTGTCTGGCCGAAGGTGCCGAAGCCGAGGTCGACGCCCGGGTTGCTCACCGCGAGGTACGAGCTCTTCTTGTTGGCGCCCTGCACCGAGCCGGCCAGTGCCAGACCGTTGCCGAAGTCGTACGACACGCCCACGTTGTAGTCGACGTAGCTCTTGAAGCCCAGGCTGCGGATGTCGCTGGACATGTGGGTGTAGCCCACGGCCGCCTTCAGCGTGAGCTTGGGCACGATTTCCTTGCTGTAGGCCAGGTTCAGGTAGCCCGTGTTGCGGCCCTTCAGCCCGGAGCCTGCCTTGTTGCCCGCGTAGCCGAAGTAGTCCTTGGACACCGTGTGCGAGTACTTCAGCGTGAACGAGCCGATGGCGTCGTCGGCCCAGGTGCCCGCGCCATAGAGCTCGGTGGTGTTGCCGGCGGAGTTGCCCGGGTAGATATAGCTGAGCGCGCCCACGTCCATGTCGAACGGACCGGCCTTGAACTTGTAGCCGCCGTAGATGTCGCTCTCGATGCTGTTGCCCTGGAGCCAGTTGACGCTGGAGTTCCAGTTGCCGAGGTAGAAGCCGCTTTCGCCGAACGCGTAGTCGAAGCCGCCCTGGATCGCGGGCTTGAAGCCCTTCGTCTTGGCGTAATCATTCTTCCCGATCATGTCCTGGTCCTGGCCGCGGAACTTGTAGTTGCTGGTCAGGGCCACGTTCCCCGTGAGTTGGGCGCTCGCCAGCATGGGCAGGGCAGCAAGGGCGGCCACGGCCATTGCCTGGGCGAATTTACGGTGCATCATCGAGACTCCTCGGAGTGGGTTGGATTGTTGGGGGTCACCGTCTCATAGCAGGGAGCGTGCCAAAGTGCTCGTTCTGCCTGCCGCGCAGCAGGGTTCCCGCTCATCCGCGAGCCCCGATGAAAAATTACAAACGTTTCAAGTGCGGGGTCCATTGGATGCCGCGGTGCACAAGCCCAACCCAAAATGGGCGCACCACAATGGGGAGAGTAATAAAAATGAGCCTTTCTTTGGTGCAAAGCCGTGCTTTGCTTGGGTTGGAAGCCGCCAGTGTCACGGTTGAGGTGCATTTGACGAACGGCCTACCGAGCTTCACGCTCGTCGGGCTGGCGGAAACAGAAGTCAAGGAAGCCCGCGAGCGCGTGCGTTCAGCCATCCAGAACGCTGGTCTCGAATTTCCAAACAACAAGCGGATCACGGTCAACCTGGCCCCCGCCGACCTGCCCAAGGACTCCGGGCGCTTCGACCTTCCCATTGCGCTGGGCATCCTGGCCGCCAGCGAGCAGATCCAGGCCGCCCGCTTGGCCGGCCATGAATTTGCCGGTGAACTCTCCCTTTCGGGCGAGCTGCGGCCGGTGCGCGGCGCGCTGGCCATGGCGCTGGCGCTGCACACGCGCGGCATCGCCACGCGGCTGGTGCTGCCCGCCGAGAGCGCACAAGAGGCAGCGCTGGTGCCCGGCGGCGAGGTGTACGGCGCCAGGCACCTGCTGGACGTGGTTCAACGCTTCATGGCCGAGGACGCCGCGCAGCAGCAGGCCGAGCCGCCCGTCGCCGACGGCTGGGCCCGGGTCCAGCCCGCCGCCGCCGCAACCATGCCGCTGTATGCCGACCTGGCCGATGTGAAAGGGCATGCGGGCGCCAGGCGCGCGCTAGAAATCGCCGCCGCGGGCGGACACAGCCTGCTGATGGTGGGCGAGCCCGGCTCCGGCAAGTCCATGCTGGCGCAGCGCTTTGCCGGGCTCTTGCCGCCCATGAGCGTGGACGAGGCGCTCGAAAGCGCGGCGGTGGCCAGCCTGGGCGGCAGCTTCTCGACCGCGCGCTGGATGACCCGCCCAACCTCGGCGCCGCACCATACATCAAGCGCCGTGGCGCTGGTGGGCGGCGGCTCCCCGCCCCGGCCGGGCGAGATCTCGCAGGCGCACCACGGCGTGCTGTTCCTGGACGAATTTCCCGAGTTCGCGCGCTCCGCGCTCGAGGCGCTGCGCGAGCCGCTCGAAACCGGCACCATCACCATCGCGCGGGCCGCCCGGCGTGCCGAGTTTCCCGCCCGGTTCCAACTCATTGCGGCGATGAATCCCTGCCCGTGCGGCTACCTGGGATCGACGCTGAAAGGCTGCCGCTGCACGTCCGACCAGATCTTGCGCTACCAGGGCAAGCTCAGCGGCCCGCTGCTCGACCGCATCGACCTGCACATCGAAGTGCCCGCCGTTTCCGCGCAGCAACTGCTCGGCGCGCCGGCTGGGGAATCGACCGCCAGCATCCGCACCCGCGTGGTCGCCGCGCGTGAATTCGCGTTGCGGCGCCAGGGCAGCCCCAACCAGGCGCTGCAGGCCGGCGCCATCGACCAACACGCCGCGCTGGACGACGCGTCGCGCAAGTTCATGGTGAATGCGGCGGCCAAGCTCGGCTGGTCCGCGCGCAGCACGCACCGCGCGCTCAAGGTGGCGCGCACGGTGGCCGACTTGGCGGGCGCCGAGTCGGTGCGGGCGGAGCATGTGGCCGAGGCGGTGCAGTACCGCCGGGCTTTGCGACACTAGCGCGCAGTGAACGCATCCGCTCCCGCGCCCTACAACCGCCGCATGGTCGGCTGGCTGTCCGTCGGCCAGCTCATCACCTGGGGCAGTGTCTTCTACGCCTTTGCGCTGCTGATGGAACCGGTCGAGCGCGAACTGGGACTGAGCCGGGCGCAGTCGTCCCTCGCCTTCAGCCTCGCGCTGCTGGCTGAAGGCCTGCTGGCGTGGCCGGTCGGCCGCTGGATCGACCGGGGGCACGAGCGCGCCGTGATGGCTGGCGGCTCGCTGGTCATCGCAGCCGGCCTGTTGCTGCACAGCCTGGTGCACGGCGCGACGGGCTTCTACCTGGCCTGGACGCTGCTCGGGGCGGGGCTGGCGGCCACGCTCTACAACCCGGCGTTCTCCATCGTCACGCGGCGCTTTCCGAATGACTTTCGCCGGGCGATCATCACACTTACTTTTCTTGGCGGTCTGGCCAGCACGGTGTTCATCCCGCTGGTGGCCTGGCTCAATGCGCAGCTCGGGTGGCGGCACGCCCTCTGGGTGCTCGCGGGCATCCACTTTTTCATCTGCGCGCCGCTGCATGCGCGCGTGCTGCGGCATGCCCCGCCTCCCACCGCCGCGGCAACGCGCGCCGGCAAGGCGGCCGGGGCGGCAGCGGCCCGGCATTCGGCCAGCCACTACATGCGCAGCGCGCCTTTCATTTTCGTGGGTGTGTTCACCGTGCTGCTGATGGCCGTCACGGCCGCGCTGCCGCCGCACATGGTGAGCATGCTGCGCGGCGCGGGGCTCGCCGAATCGTGGGCGATCGCCCTGCCCGCGAGCATCGGGCTGGTGCAGGTGCTGGGACGCGCGCTGCTGTATTTCTTCGAGCACCACTTCGACCTGCATCTTGCAAACCGGCTGATTCCCTGCCTGATTCCGATCGGCCTGCTCGCGCTGCTGGCGGGTGCGGCGCATCCGGGTGCCGCGCTGCTGTTCGTGTTCTTCTACGGCATGGGCAACGGCATGCTCACGATTGTGAAGGGCACGGCCATCGCGCAGTACGTGAACCGCGAGCACGTGGCCACGCTCAATGGCGCGCTCGGCCTGCCGAGCGCCATCGCGCGCGCCTTGGCCCCGCTCATGCTCGGCGTGATGTGGCAGCCGGACACCGGCTACACGCCCGGTCTTTGGGTGCTGCTGGCGGCCAGCGTCGTCGCGGTGCTGGCGCTTGTCGCCGCGCAGCGCTGGCCCCGCCCGGACGGCAACCCTACTTGAACTCGTGGCTCACCACAGGCGCGGACTTGCTGTCCTGCACGGTCACGCGCTGCCGGTACACGTCGAGGTCGCCGTTGCGCACTTCGATGTTGTAGATGCCCGGCCGCAGCGACAGTGACTTGAGCGGAGGGCTCACGCCGCGCTCGGCGCCGTCGACGAAGACCTGGCCCCACGGCCTGATATTGAGCACCACGCGCCCCATGCCCGGAGGCGCGGCCGGGACGGTGGCGGAAGGCGCCGCGGGCGGCGTGGCACCGCCGGCCACCACCGTGGGCACGGCGTTCGTGGGCGTGGTGCCGGGCGGCGCCGGCACCGTGGTGGAGAGCCGGTTCAGTTCGGCAATCGCGTTGCGGGCCTCGCGCACATGCAGGCCGCGCCGGTAGCGGCGCAGGTAGGCCTCGTAGCCTTCTCGCGTGTTCTCGGCCTGCGCCAGGTTCCAGTCTTCGACTTCACCGGTGGCGAGAGCGGCCTCCGGTGTCGTGGCTGATGGAACCGGTGGAACCGGCGGGGCCGGTGCCGAGGGCGCCGATGGGTCTGCCGCGTTGGCCTGGGCGCTCGGTGCTGGTGCAATGACCGGCACCTTGTCCAGTGGCGTCAATGAAGCGGCCGGCGCGCTGGCTCCCGGAGCGGGAGGCGTGAGAGCGCCAGGGGCCGCGGCCACGTTGCCACCTGCCGGTGCCGCACCGCCCACGCCCGGCGGTGCGGCGGCAGGGGGCGGGGCGTCGGCGGTCATCGGCTTCGAAGGCGGAGGCACTGGCGCCATGGCGGTCGAAGTCTCCTGCTTCCACGAACTCAGGTGAAGTCCGATCCAGCTGCCCACGGCGACCAGCGCGATCAACAGAACGCCGACCAGCCCCCACGGCGGGCGCGACGAAGTCTTCTTGTCGGGCGACGATGCTGCCGGCTGATGCTGCCTGGCCGCTGCCGAAGGCGCGCGCGCCGGTGCCGCGGCCTTCGGCGAAGGCGTTGGAGCCGCCTTGGCCGCGGAGCCGGCATCGGCCTTTGGAATGGACTTGGCCTCGACAGGTGTGGGCACTGCGGTCCTGGCCTGAACGGCCTCCGCCGATGCAGCAGATTGCGGTGCCGCAGCGCGCTTCTCGGGCGCCGCCGCGGCCGGCGCTTGCTGCTGTGACTCCGGCGTCACGGCCGATGCGGCCTTCGACGGCGGCGGAACAATGGCCGCCGGCGCCGGCAGTCCGCTCACGTAGGTGTCGCCGAGCTTGGCCAATCCCAGTTCTGCCGCAAAGGCGGCCACGGTCTGCGTGCGGTCCTTGCTGTGCACCGCCAGCGTGTGGTCGACCGCCGCGCAGAAGCTCGGGCTCAGGTCCCTGCGGCCGAGAGAAGACAGCGGCACGTAGGCGTCCTGCACGCTGCGCACTACCGCCGACGGTGGCGGATGCCCAGTGACCGCACGGTAGAGCACGGCGCCCAGCGCATAGAGGTCGGTCCACGCGCCTTGCAGCAGCGTGTTGTCGTCGGCGTACTGCTCGATCGGCGAATAGCCCGACTTCACCATCACCGCCACTTCGTCGACGAGGTCGGCAATCGACTTGCGCGCCGCACCAAAGTCCAGCAGCACCGGCATGTCGTCCTGCTGGATGAAGATGTTGTCGGGCGCGATGTCGCGGTGGAAGCACTGGCTGCGGTGCAGCGTTTCCAGCGCGCCGAGCAGCGGCCCCAGCATGCCGAGCAGCCAGGCCTCGGAAATCTTCGCCGGCTCTTCCTCGGCCAGGCGGCGCAGCGTTCGCCCACGGTAGAGCTGGATCGCCATGTAGGCGGTGGAATTCGCCTCCCAGAAGCGATGCACGCGCACCAGCGCGGGATGGCTGAACTGCGCGAGCGTGCGGGCCTCGTTGATGAAGCTGCGCAGGCCCGCCTGGAAGGTGGCCGTGACGCGGTCGGAACGCACGTGCACGCTGTCGTCGCCCACGCGGCGCGCGAGCATCGACGGCATGTATTCCTTGATGGCCACTTCGCGCTGCAGAGAGTGGTCGTAGGCGCGGTAGACGATGCCGAAGCCGCCTTCGCCGATCACCTCGAGCAGCTCGAATTCGTCCAGCCGGTGGCCCACGGCCAGCGGATGCGGCCGCTCCTGCGGCTCGGCTGGCGCGCTGTCGCTGGTGTTGCTGGTGCTGGCGTGAGTCATGCCCATGGCACATGCCCTTGTGAAAACAACTTGGAGAACAACGGGGTGTTGAGTCCCCCGCCGTGGGCGGCCGTGCGCAGCGGCGAGCCGTCCGCCTGATTGGTCCACCAGTAGCTGGTGCTTCCGAAGGCATCGAAGCACAGCGGAAGCTCGGGCCAGCCCAGGCGCTGCTGCGCGTCGGCGCCTGCGCCTCCGGCCGCGGACCCGAGGATCGCAAGGATGTCGTCCGAACCGCCGCTCGCGGTCTGGAACCCGCCACGCGCCGCGGCCAGCACCTGAAGATCGAACTGGTCGGGGGTTACGCTGTGGCGTATCGCCTGCAGCAAGGCCGTGCCGCATTGCCAATACCATGCGGCGGAGCCTTCCAGCATGGAAGGCCGGTAGCCCGATGCCGCCACCTGCAGCGTCACGCACACGGGGTAATAGCGCCCCACGCGGTCGCAACTGGGCGCAACGCAGCCGAACTGCACCGCGTCCACGCCCTGCGTCGCCGGAATCGCAAAGTTCCAGACCGGCGCGACCACGTAGTGGCGCGTCATCGCATCGGGCCAGCGCTTGAAAGTGCCCAGGCCGTTCTGCATCCAGCGGTCCCACCAGGCCTGGAGCTCGCGCGGCATGCGGCGATAGAGAAAGTCGCCAGCCGAGGGCAGCTTTCCGTACCAGCCGATCTGCTCGTCGGCCGGCACCCACGTCCGGGGCGAAGGAACGCCGCTGTTCATCTCAGGACTTTCCGGGACAAGAGAAGCTATTCATCTGGGACAGGCGCAGCGGGTTGTAGACGCTGTTCGCCGTCACCGCCAGAACCACCTTCCTGCCCTGCAGGTCGAAGGTGGCATTGAACGATTCGGGCGAGTGGCCTGCGGACACCGAGGCCTTGTCGAACAGTCGGTGCAGTGCCCACGGCCCTTCGGTCACGATGCCGCCGGCCGGCGTGCCGTTGGCCGTGGTCACCTGCAGCCGCACCTGGTTGCTGTTGCGCGGACCGGGCCACTTGACGGTGCTGGGCGCCTGCGGGCCGTGCGCATAGCGCACCGTCTGGCCGTCGATGTCGAGGGTGAACTGGCTGATGGCCGCGTCCATGTCCTCGGGCCGGATGTCGATGGTGAACGAGGGCGTGCGCCCGCCCGCCATGCCCATGAAGAACACGTCGCGGATCGCCTGCGCCTTCTGGAACGAATCGAGGTACGCCGAGCGCCCCGGCGAGCTGCCGTCCACGCCCTTCTTGAAAGCCCACGGGTTGACAGAGGTGTCGACCTGCGACGCCAGGTTCTTCTGGAAGAAGTCGTCCATCATCCCGCCGGGCGAGAACAGTTGCGCGAAGTCGCCAGCCGCCACGTCGCGGTTCGACCCGCGCGAAAACGGATAGCGCCCCGCAATCGCCTGGCTGCAGAACTGCCCGATGGTGGCGGCCGCGCTCTGTCCGATGTTCTGCCGCGTCACCGCCGCCGCCTTGGACGACGCGGTGGCCGAGAGGTCGTTCAGCATGCCCTGGAAAGGCACCGGCAGGCGCCCCGCCTCGGCCTGCACCTTGGTGACGGCATCGCTCGATGGCGGGATGTTGCCGCTGCGCAGCGCGGTGTCGGTGGCGGTGAGAAAGGTGTAGAGCTCGTTGATGAGCGCGGCCGTGGCATCGATGGGCGCCTGCCCGCCCGCCTTGGGCGCGGTCACCATGCGCCGCAGCGGCGCAAAGTGGTTGTCCACCAGCGACTCGGGCCGGTCCGGCGCCGTGTTGCGGCGCTGGCTGCCGTCGGGCTGGCCGATAAGCTGCTCGATTCGCTCGCGTGTGCTGGCCACGCGGTTCTGCGCCTGGTCGAGCAGGCTGCGCGCGGCCTCGTCGTGGTTGCGTAGCAGGTCGGTCTCACGCGCGGCACCGCGGATGAGGCGCGACATCGGCGACTCCGAGGTCGAGAGCACGCGCGTCATCTGGATGCTCTGCAGCAGCGAGCGGCTGTCGGCCAGGCGCACGTCGACCAGGTACTCGTCCCAGACGCGGATGTAGTCGGTGAGATAGAGCCGGCGCACTTCGCGCAGCAGCAGCTCGCGCGAGGTGATGTCGGTGATGCCCGGCGCGCGGATCTGCAGCACCCAGCGGTCTTCCTGCTCGAGCGCGAGCGTGGTCTCCGCCATGCGCTTGTCGAAGATGTCCCAGTAGCCGCGGTAGGTGAACAGCGTCGGAATGCCATCCGTCAGCGACTTGCCGCTTGCGCGCTTGATGACGAGCGCCGACTCGGCCCCCGCCGTCTCGGCAATGGTGAAGGCGTTGGGCGGGCTGGTCTGCAGCAGGATGCGCCGCAGCCTCGCATAGGCGCGCTGCGCCAGCGGCACGCCGGCCAGCCGGGCCCGCGTCTCGGTCACGAGCCGGTCGTCCTTGGCGAAGGGCGAGGTCACCACGCGCCCCGCGAACAGCGCCTGCAGATGCGTCTCGAGGTTGCTGCGCTGCTCCCGCGTGAGCGCGGCGCCGATCTTGCGGTCCACGTCGGTCAGCAGCCAGGCCTGCAAAAAGTCGGCATCGTAGCGCTCGGCGTCATACAGCATGAGATAGGCCTTGAGCGCCTCGTAGCTGTATTCGGCATCGGTCTTCGATGCTTCCCGCAACGCCTGCTCCACGCGCTGCGCAGCCTGCGGCAGCAGCACGCTTTCGAGCGCACGCTGGTAGACGCCGCCGGTCGCGGCCTGCAGCTTGTCGCCTTGGTAGAGGCCAAAGCGGTAGCCGATGGGCGGATCGCCGATGTCGAACTGGCTCGACTTGGGCAGGTCGCGCAGGCGGTCGAGCACCGGCAGGGAGCTGGCGATGTCGCTGTTCGAATCCACCACGGTCGGCAACTCGCCGCGCGCAGCCGCCTTGTTGAAGGCCTTGGCGTTGCTGTCGACCTCCGCCACGTAGTCACGGTTGTTGCGCCAGCTGTTCACGCAGGCGCCCAGCAGCACCACCAGCAGCACGCCGATGAGGCTATAGCCCGCCAGGTCGATCGCCCGCTTGCGCCGGTACCAGCGCAGGTTGGTTCCGGCCACGCCCGCGTCGCGGAAGATCACCTGCTGCAGCAACTCCTTGAGGAAGTAGCTCTTGCCCGGACCCGGTGGCGGCGCGGGCGGTGCGTTGACCTGCAGGTAGCGCTTGATGGCGCCCATCACGCGGTCGAAGGCCGTGCCCTCCTGCGTGCCGCTGGTGAAGTACACGCCCCGCAGCATCGGCGCCACCTCGAACTTCGAGGGGTTGAACACGTCGGCCAGGAAGGTGCCCAGGATGTCCTCGAAGCTCGCGAATTGCTGCGGCAGCAGGTAGGCCTGCGCGCGCCGCATCGGGTCGGGCTCGGCCGCCATCAGTTCCGGCAGGCGCTCGTCCAGCCGCTGGTGCAGCAGCTTGTACTCCTGGTGAAAGCGCTCGCGCAGGTCAGCCTTGGCCGGGTCCGCCGGGTTGGCGTCGATCGGAAAGGTGAAGCCCCAAACCTGCGAGCGTTCGGCGCGACCCAGCGAGCCGAAGTATTCGTTGAAACCCGCCAGCAGGTCGGTCTTGGTGACCAGCACATACACCGGAAAGTTGATGCCCAGGCCGTTGCGCAGCTCCAGCAGCCGCTTGCGCAGCGCCATGGCGTGGCGCGCGCGCTGCGCGTCGTCGGCCAACGGAAGATCGGCAATGCTGATGGTGAGGATCGCGCCGTTGATCGGCTGGCGCGGGCGGAACTTTTTCAGCAGGTCGAGAAAGCCCTTCCACTCGCCCTCGTCGGTCTCGCGGTTGCTCTCGTGCGTGGTGTAGCGCCCGGCGGTGTCGATCAGCACCGCCTCGTTCGTAAACCACCAGTCGCAGTTGCGCGTGCCGCCGATGCCCCGCACCGCAGCCTTGCCGAGCTGGTCGGCCAGCGGAAAGTCGAGGTCGGAGTTGACCAGCGCGGTTGTCTTGCCCGAGCCCGGCGCGCCGATGAAGATGTACCAGGGGAGCTGGTACAGGTACTGCCGGTCGAACACCGCGAAGCGGCCCGGGGCCTTGCCGTCGGCGCCCGCGCCGAAGCGCATGTTCTTCAGGATGGCCGTGGCGTCGGTGAAGCCGCTTTGCAGCTCCTTGATCTCGGGTGCGTCCTCAGGCTTGGCGGCTTTGTCCTTCGCGGTCGGCGTGCGCAGCTGGTTGAGCAGCTGGGCGTTGAGGCGCCGCTCGCGCCACTTGCGGTAGAGCACGCGGGCGATCCAGACCGCGAACATCAGCACGATGACCACGATGCGGACGAACTCGCTTTCGAGCGGCCGGTAGCGGCCCACCGCAATGACCGGGCCGATGACCCAGATCAGGAACGCGACGGCCAGGAGGCCGAGAAAGACCCACAGGTCGCGGCTCACGAGGAAACGGAAAATCGCGCGCAGCATCAGCGGGCTCCTCCCTGCGGCGCCATGGTGGCGGCCCCGCCGGCCACGGGCGCCACCAGCAGCGTCACCTCGACGCGGCGGTTGCGCGCACGGTTGGCCGGCGAATCGTTGGGAACCAGCGGATCGGCATCGCCGCGGCCTTCGGCGCGCAGCCGTTCAGGCCGGGTGATGCGCGTGGCAATCATCTTCTTGACCGCATCGGCCCGCGCCTGCGAAAGCTGCCAGTTGGACGGAAAGCGCACGCTGCGGATCGGCTGGTCGTCGCTGAAGCCGCTGACCAGCACGTTGCCTTCCACGGAATTGAGCGCATCGGCCACGCGCGCGAGCACGGGCGCATAGCGGTCGAGCACGCGGTCGGAGCCCGATGCGAACAGCCCGTCGCCGCGCAGCACCACCACGCTGCGGTCGGCCTCGTCACGCACCGTCAGCAGGCCGTCGCGGATCTCGGGTTCCAGAAAGCGCTGCAGCCGCGGTTGCGGCGCGGGCTGCGCCACGGCGCGCGCGGTCTGCGGCAGGCGCACCGCGTTCACGGCCGCAAAGGCACCGTCGGAGCGGCCGGCCAGGCTGAACGTCAGCACGCCGAACACCAGCACCAGCAACACTGCCGCCACCGCGCCCACGGCCCACAGCGGCAGCCAGTTGCGCGTGCGGCGCACCGGCGCGCTCGCGTCCTGCCAGTGCGGGGAGAGCGGCACGGCGATTTCGCCGCGCGTCTGGCGAATGATCTGCAGCAGCCGCTGCTTCAGTGTCTCGAGCTGCGTGCGGCCGTTGTCGATGACGCGAAAGCGTCCTTCGAAGCCCATCGCCAGGCAGAAGTAGATGAGCTCAATGAGCTGCAGGTGCTGCTGCGGGTTCTGCACCAGGCGCGACAGCAGCTGGAAGAATTTCTCGCCGCCCCAGGTTTCGTTGTGGAACATCACGAGCAGGCTCTGCGACGACCAGATGCTGCCGCCCCACGGCGTGAGCGCGGCGGCTTCGTCGACAGCGGTGCACAGGCAGTAGCGCGCGCCGATGATCACTTCGGGCGCAATGCCGCTTTGCTGCGCGCGCGTCTCGAAGCGCCTCACCTCGTCCACGAGGTGCTCGCGCAATTGCGCCGGTGCATCGTGGTGGCCCGTCGCCCGGATCTGCGGAATCAGGTCGAGCAAAGGGTTGGCCGCGGCCACCAGCGGGTTGTTGCCCGCGAGCGCCGTGTCGCCCGCATGCGGACGCCGCGCGTCGTGCCATGCGGTGAATGACTGGGGCTGCTGGCCGAATCCGCGGGGCGCCTGGGGCGTGCCCGCGTGGTCGCTGTTGACGTTGTTGGAACTGTTGCCGCCGCCCGGATTCGGCGGCACGAAGCCCCCCGGTCCGACGGCCATGTCGTTGACACCGTTCATAGGGTCCCTCACGGACGAATGGCCCAGAACTCCATGGCCAGACCCGGAAAATCGCCGGCCAGGTGCATTGCAACGCCGCCCGATTTTTCGAGCTGGCGCCACATGTCGCCGCTCTTGTCGAGCTCGAAGTAGTGGTAGCCCGCGTTGTAGGGAATCTGGCGCGGCGCCACCGGCAGCGGCCGCACCGTCACGCCAGGCAGTTGCAGCTGCACCAGGTCGCGAATGCGCTCGACCGAGCCGATCTTGACCTGCGTCGGGAAGCGCTGCTGGATCGCGTCGGCGGGCAGGTCGGCATGCACCGCGAGCACGAAGCCCGCATTGCGCACGAGCACCGGATCGGGCATGCGGCCCACGCGCACGCCGTGGCTGCGCTCTTCGAGTTCGATCGCGATGGCGCTCTGCTCCAGCACCGCCGAGAGCGAACGCCGCAGTTCTTCCATCAGCGGGCGAATACTTTCGTTGAGGTTGTCGTGGTCATACACCGGCCACACCACCGGCCGGCGCGTGGGCGAGGTGTGCGTCGCCAGGTGGCAGGCGAGCTTGAGCCAGTCGGTGAACAGTTGCTCGGGGTGCACTTGCACCGCTTGCTGCGCATGCCATGTGGTTGCAAGATAGCGGTTCACCAGCTCGAGCAGCAGAAAGTCGGAGACCTCGCTCACGCCGCCGCGGCCGGGCTGCGACAGGCGCGAAGCCAGCGCCTCCGAACGCTGCGTGAGCAGCCCGTGCAGCTCGGCGATCATGCTGCGCAGCATGGCGTGCGCCGACGCATCGAGCACCGGCGGAATGTAGTTGGCATCGATCACCAGCTTGTGGTCGGTGCGGCGCTCGATCACACGCAGCGCGCCGATCGCCTGCCACTCCGCCGTGAGGGAGGATGCGCGCGCCAGCCGCAGGCGCGGCCGGGCCAGCTGCAGCACCGCGGGGCCGAGCGCCACTGCATTGCCGTCGGCCACTTCGCGCTCTATCACGCCGAAGCGAGCGGCCGAGCCTTCATCGTCCGAGAAGATGACCTCTTCGCTGCCGGCGCGGCGCAGCGGCAGCGCTAGCACGATCAATTCGTCGGTCAGGTCGGCCGGCACCTCATAGGGCGGCGGCGCATCTTCGGCGCCGAATGAGAACGGCGTGCCGTCGGGCAGCACGCCCGCGCCGCCCAGCAGCGACACGCGGCCGAGCGCGTAGGCGTCGCGGTCGATGTCAAGGTGAAGCCATCCCCAATAGGCGCCCTGCAGGCCCGCGGTACGGCGGGTGACGTACTGCTCGACATAGCGCTCCAGTTGCTGGAAGTGCTGGGGCCGCAGGTACATGCCTTCGGACCACACCACGCGATTCGCCAACGCCTGCGGGTGGACGCCCTGCCTGCCGGCGCCCGGATTGCGAACTGTCACCAAAGAAAACCTCCTGGGGGCATGCCCACGCTGAAGCGGCGAGATGCGTCTTTTGACGTCTCCCGATTGACCAATTTTTTTCTCTTGATGCTACACGGCGCTTCTTACGTTTTGCACCGAATTTCGTGCGCGTTTAATCGCACTTAAGCATTACCCAAAGTATGGAAGTTAGCGAGTTGGTAGTAACTCGATGCCAGTCTTTCGAATGGCGATGCGCACGGCTTGTTCGCTCGGCGAAAACTGCCACACCTTGTAGAGATTGGTTTGCTTCGGCTCTTTCAGCGGCAGCACGATGCGCCAGCGCGAGGCTTCGAGCTTGCGGTATCCGGCGATGATGCCGATGGCACGCGAATCGAGCCCGGCCTCGCGCTTGAAGACGCGCTCTTCGCCGCTGCGCATGATGGCCTGGTCGGCGTTCACAAGCTCCGTCGACAGCGTCTCGCGGTCGCGGTCCTGTAGTGCAAAGTAGTCTGCCGTCTCGAAGTTACCGGAAGATTTCAGTTCGAAGACCTTGACGAGAATCGGCGCCGGCTGGCCGCGCCCGTCGGGGTTGACACCGTCGTCGATGCGAATGGTCACTGCGTAAGGTGTGGGCAAGGACTTCGCTGTCGATGCGCATCCACTGAGGCCACCCAGCAACGGTGCGGTTGCAAGTGCGCCTTGAAGCAAGGTTCGTCGATGCATGAGATCTTCCCCAAAGGTTCGCGGCCTATATTATCGAAGTCGTGCGCACGAACCGCGACGCGTCGTGTGCCTGTCGCAATGACAGCGGCACACTGTCTCAAGCATTGCCTTTTGCGAGGTAGGAGAGAAGATTGAAGTCATGTCTGCCTGCTTTGGCGTTCACCTTATTCGTGGCCGCCGGTTGCACCACCACGCCACCGCCGGAGCCGCCGCAACCCGAACGACTGAGCCAGCAAGTGGCGCGCACCACGCTCGAACGCGCGCAGCAGGCTTATGACGAAGGCGACTACGCCAAGGCCATCACCACGCTCAAGAGCGGCGGCGTGTCGGTGTTCGATGCGGCCGAACCCGGCACGCGGCTCGATGCCATGAAGCTCGAGGCGTTCAGCTACTGCGTGGCCAACCAGGTGCCCGAATGCCGTGCGCAATTCCGCAAGCTGCTCGACGCGTTTCCCAACTTCGACCTGAGCGTTGCCGAGCGCAAGCATCCGGTGTGGGGTCCCGCCTTCGAAGCAGCCAAGCGAATGAAGCGTTGAATGCCGCAGGCGGATGGCCGCGGCGCCACATGAACATGGAGATGCCATGCGTTGGACGGTGATCGAACATGCCGGCAGGCCGGTGACAGCGGGACCTTCGGCCTTTCTCGCTGCGCCCGGCGGAACCATCGGGCGCAGCCCCGACAACCACCTGGTGCTACCCGACGAGCAGCGCCAGATCTCGCGGCTGCAAGCCACCGTGCGCTTCGACGACAAAGGCGTGGCGGTGCTGCGGAACATGAGCGCGGTGCTGCCCATCGGCGTCAACGGGCGCACGCTGCAGCACGAGCAGGAGGCCCTCGTGGCCGATGGCGACCGCGTGACCATCGGCAGCTATGTGCTGGAAGCCGCGAGCGCGCAACGTGCCGCAACCGCAACGCCGATGCCGGCGGCAGCGCCGCCGCCCGCTGCGCCCGTGCGCGATGTTCCCGCGGCAGCGAATGCGATGGCGCCAGCTTCCATGGACGCGCTGTTGCCGACCGCACCGGTATCCGATGTGTTCTCCGATCTCTTCGGCGCGGGCGCGCTCCCTATCGGCGAGGCGCAGCCCGTCACCGTGGCCATGCCGCCGCCGCCAGCCGCACCACCACCGGTTGAAGCCCCTGCGGCCGCGCCGGCCTTCGTGCGGAAGGAACAGGCAGCGCCGCCTGCAGTCGCTGCGCCGGCGGCAAGCACTCGCGCGGGTGCATCGCAAGTTCCCTCCGCAGCCGATTGGGACGCCATCCTTGCGAACGCGCCGCGCCGCGAACAGAGCGCGTCGGAGCCCATGCCCGATCCGATGGCGCACGAGCCGTTCGACTTGCCATCGCAGGCGCGCAGGAACCCTGTCGATCCGCTGGCCGAGATGAATCCGCAGGCGGCCGTCGGCATGTCCGACGTGGCGCTCAAGCGTGGCATGGACCCGCTCTCTTTCTTTGCCGCCGACAGCAACGCGCCTTCGCCGCTTTCCGATCCGCGGCCCACTGCCCTGACGCACGAAGACCCGCTCGGCGATGTGCATCCCGCGCTCGACCTGCTCGCCAGGCCGGCCATGCCGCAGGGGCGCAGCCAACCGAACCATGCACGCGAGGTATCCGCGCAGTTCAGGCCGCCGGAGCCGGTGGCGTTCGGTCCGCCGCCTGAGGCAAAGCCGAAGAAGACGGAGAGGGCCGAGCCGGCGGCCGTGCCGGCGGAACCACCGCCACCGCCACCGCCACCGCCAGCATCGGTATCGAAACCTGCCGCACCTCCCGAGCCTGCGGTGCCGCCGCCCCGGCCTGCCGCACCACCTGCTCCCGTTGCGGCCATGCCGGCACCGCTGGCATCGTCCGCGCCGCCGTCCTCGTCGGACGAACTCTTCAGGGCCTTTCTCGAAGGAGCCGGCGTGCCCGACGTGGCCGGCCAGCAGCCGCTCGACGCCGAGGCCATGCGGCGCCTCGGCCGGCTCATGCGTGCATTCACCGACGGCACCATCGAGCTGCTCTCGTCGCGCGCCATGCTCAAGCGCGAAGTGCGCGCCGAGATCACGATGATCGTGGACGAGGAAAACAACCCGTTCAAGATCCTTCCCAACGGCCGCGCCGTGCTGATGCAGATGTTCGGCGCGCGCATGCCCGGCTTCCTGTCGCCCGAAGCTGCGGTGCACGACGCGCTCGGCGACCTGCAGTCGCATCAGCTCGGCATGGTGGCCGGCATGCGCGCCGCGTTGCTCACGGTGCTCAAGCGCTTCGACCCCGCCGCGCTGAACACTGCCACGCCGCACGACGGCGGCCTCGGCGAGAAGCTGCTGCCCGGCGGACGCGAGGCGCGCTTGTGGCGCCAGTTGCAGAAGCTGCATGCGGAAACCACGGCGGCCGTCGAGGACGACTTCCAGGCCGTCTTCGGCCGGGCCTTCCAGCAGGCCTACGACAAGGAGATGGAACGCTTGAAGGAGGCGCGCCGTGCTTGAGACCACCCGCGCTTTTTCCGTGCCCATCTCGACCTCGCAGTTTTCGTGCGTGGGCGAACGCAGCGGCAACCAGGATGCCATCGGCTACCACCTCGACGAATACAACGCCTGCTTTGTCGTGAGCGACGGCGTCGGCGGCAATGCGGGGGGCGAGCTGGCTGCGCGCATCGCAGTCGACACAGCCCTCAACACCTTCGTCGACAACCCCTCGGTCGAAAAAGAAGACATCCAGCACGCGGTGAAAGCCGCCAACGACGCCATCCTTGCCAAGCAGCGGGAGCTTGCCGACCAGAGCCGGATGAGCGCGACCATCGTCTCGCTGTTCGTCGACCGCACCAACGGCCACGCCTCGTGGGCCCACGTGGGCGACAGCCGGCTCTACTGGTTCCGCCGCGGCGCGCTGATGCAGCGCACGGAAGACCACAGCCTGTCGGAGCGCTCGGGCGAAGCCGCGCTGGGCAATGGCGCCAATGGCGGCGAACGGCTGGTGAAGACCAACCTCCTGTATCGCGCGCTCGGGGCCAGGGCCACAGCGGAAACCACCGTGTCGACGCCCCAGCGGCTCGCCGACGGCGATGCATTCCTGCTGTGCACCGATGGGTTGTGGCAGCTCATCTCGCAGCAGGTGATGGAGCGCTCGCTGCAGCTGGCCGACAGCGCCGAGGAATGGCTCGCGCTGCTGCGCCGCGCGGCCGAAGCCAAGGCCGACGAGTCGCGCGACAACTACTCGGCGCTGGCCGTGTGGGTGGGCTTTCCGCAGCAGGTGACGCTGGCGGGGACGGCCGCGCCGCGCATTCCCGCCTGACCCGCATCTCTCAAGCGGCCAGCACCAGGACCTTGGGCTGGCTGGGGACGATGCGCATGCCGAAGGTATTGCCGCCGTTCTGGCGCGTGAGGCTGATGACCCGCGATAGCGGCGAGGTCTTGATGCGCACCGAGTAGGCGCCGGTGGTGTGCCGCGATTCCGACATCACCTTCTGCATCACCACCCCCAGGCCCACGCCGGCGTTGTCGCCGTTGGTCAGCGGCGTGATCGTCGCGAGATTGTGCGTCGGCGTGCACAGGCAGAGAATGTTCCAAGCCTTCGGGATGGCGATGCAGCCCAGCGCGAAGTTGGGCCACGGGATAGGAACTACGGGCGATTTGCAGACATCGGGAAAGGCAATGTCGATGCCCATGAGCTGGCAGTTGGCAAACATGCGGTTTCTCCTTCGCGTTTTGTTGGGGGTGATGGATGAACGCCTGTGCGCTCAGCCCATGTGGATCTGCTTGGCATCGGTCTTGATGAGGTCGCGCGCCGTGATCACGGTGTTCTTGCCGTGCAGCCGTGCCATCTCGGTGGCACGGTAGTCGATCTGGCCGGCGTGCACCTGGTCCATGCCCTCGGTCATGCGAAAAGCACTCTTGCTCAGGTGCACCAGGCGGTCCACCACGGCTTCGTAGAGCCGGCCGATCACGCGGATGCCGAACACCGTCACCCGCGCTTCCTCGCCGCTGTAGTCGAGCCGGCCGATGCGGCACCGGGCCTCATCGGCATCGATCTGCAGTTGCGGACCGCCTATCGTCGTTGCCTGCCGCGCCCGCAGGTTGAGCAGCGTGGGACTTTCCACGTTGACCGCTCCGAGGCGGGAGGCGAGCGTCAGGTCGCCTTCCACCTCGATGCGCGCGGCACCGGCATTGGCCTGCTCCGCGACCGCCGTCAGGTAGAGCCGGCGCTCGTCGGGACCGTTGACCAGCACGGTGTCGCCGATCTCGGGGCGCAGCAGGCAGCTCGCCGCGCGCAGGCAACGCAGGACGCGGCCCTCGCTTTCGACGCTATAGATGCCGCCGGGCAGCACCGATCTGACCACGCCCAGCGCGTTGACCGCGCCGCCCGCGGGGAATGGCGGCGAGCCCTCGGTGTGCATGGTGGCGGCTGTCTGCGTTTTTTTGAGTGGAGCGACTTTCATGGGAGACCTCGATTCGTCAGGGGGTCGAAGCGGCGGCGTGCCGAGAACTCCTCGGCCGCGAAGAGATCCGGATCGTTCGCCAGCAATCCGCTTCGATTGGAGAAGCGCGCGCCCTCGAGCAGCGCGCGGTGCACCTTGGTTCGCATCAGCGCAGCACCGCGAAAGTCGGCGTCGTGCAGGTCCGCATAGGAAAAATCCGCATACGTGAGCCGCGCCTCGGAGAAGCTGGCACCACCGCAGCGGGCACGGTGGAAGATGCACTGCTCCAGATCGGCCGACGAGAAGTCGGTCTTCTCGAGCTGCGCATCGATCCAGATGCTCTGGGTGAACACACCCGCCGTGCAGGCCACCCCTGCGAATCGCACGAACGGGAACAGGCACTGCGGCGCCCGGACGCGCCGCAGGTTGCCACCCTCCAGCAGCGCGCCCTTGAAGTTGCAACGCACCAGGGAAGCCTCCTCGAAGTCGCAGCCCTGGAGGTTCGCATCGGTGAACTGGCACGATTCGAAGCGCAGCCCACGCAAGGCCTGGCCCGACAGGTCGCACTCGACGAAGATCGCCTTGTCGAAGTCGCATCCGGCGAAGACCGCGGTGCGCAGATCGGTCTGGTAGAAGGTCGCTTTCGGCAGTGACGTGCCCGAGAAATCGGTGCGCTCCATCGTGCAGCCGTGAAAGACCAGCGACTCCGACACCGCCCCGCGAAAGGAGGCACCGCCGAGCGTGCAGTGGTCGAAGCCCGTGACGCCCGCGTCCACCCGCTGCAAGCTCGCCCCCGAAAAGTCGCAGCCGTGAAGCATGAGGCCGTGCAGCACGGCGTCGTCCATGCGAACGCTGGGCGCCTCGCATGCATTGAAGACGCACTCTGCCAGTCTGGCCGCGGCCAGGCTGGCGCCATCGAGGCGGCAATCGTCGAAGATGCTGCCCTCGAGGTTCGCGCCCGCGAGATCGGCACCGCTGAAGTCGCTGCGCGCGAACACGCCGCCGGAGAGATCGAGCCCGCGCAGATCGAGGCCACGCAGCGATCGCTCCCTGACCTCCTGCCCGCCCTTGACCATGGCCTGCAATCGCGTGGGCGTCATGCGGCCTTCTCTTCGGCCTTGCGCCGCGGCACCGTCTTGACCTGCTCGGTGTAGGCCTCGTCGAAGCGGGTCGTGTCATCGATCAGGCATTGCCCCAGGTCGGCCTGGAACAGGTTGGCACGCAGGAAGTCGGCCGACACGAGCACGGCCTTGTCGAGGTTCGCGGCAATCAGGTTGATGTCGACCAGCGAGGCCGCCGTGAGATCGGTACGGATGAACATGCAGTTCATGGCATCGGCGCGGTGCAGCACCGCCCGCCGCATCGATGCATTGGAGAAGTCGCTGTTCTCCAGCTTCGCCTGCGTGAAGTCGGCCGCGTCGAGCTGCGCGTCGCGCAGGCTGCAATCGACGAGCACCGCGTCACGGAAGCAAGCGTTCTGCAAGGCAGCCTCGCCAACGAAGCAGACGCTTTCCAGGCGCGCGCCCGAGAAATCGATCCCGCCCTCGCAGCGCGTATCGGTCCAGTCGCAGGTATCGAACTGCGCGCCGACGAAGCCCAGGCCTTGCGCAGTGCACCCGATCCACGACAGCTTGTGCAGGCGCGCGCGATCAAAGCGCACTGCGCGCAGAACGGTGTCGTCGTCGAAATCCACTGCAAAGAGCTGCGCCTGCGCAAAGCTGCAGTCTTCGAGGTGTGCTTGGCTCAGCACCAGGTTGTCCATCGCGGCGGCCTCGAAATCGCAGCCCCTCGCGTACAACTGGTCCAGCGTGGTTCCGTCGAAGCGGGCGCGGCTGAAGTCGGCCGATTCGGCATGCACGAGCGCCATGTTGGCCTTCGAGAGATTTGCACCCTGCAGCGAGGTTCGCACCAGCCGGGCGCGCACGAGGAGCGCTTCTGCCATGTCGGCCCCGTCGAGGCTGCTGTCGGTGAAGTCGGCGCGTTCGAGCAGGCTTTCGCGCCAGCGCGTGCCGCGCAGGTCCATGCCCGAGAGATCGGCGCCCGTCAGGTCCATGCCGGAGAAGTCGCGCGAGCCCCCGAGGATGCCGGCGACCTGCTCGCGCATGCGCCGCGCCGCCTCCGAAGCCATGGAATCCGCGGCGTCCTGGTATTGCGCGGTGCGCCGGTAGTTCGCAATCAGCTTCTCGCCCGCTTGGTCGACCATGCGCTTCATCTGCGCCTTGGCTTCAGGCGGCATCGGGGTCGCACCGCCCGCGCGGGTGTCGCTCGCCATGCGCTCGATCTGCGGCCACATGTCCATGCGCGGCGGTCCCTTGGCCCTCGTCGAGGCGGCATCGGCGACAAAGGTCGAGGTGTCGAAGCCAACCTTGCGCGATTCGGCCGCGTTGGCCTTGGCCGCCCGGTCGAGCTCCTCGCGCACCTCGTCGAGCTTCCTGCGTTGCTCGGCGATCGCCTCGCGCGTCTTCGCGATGAATGCGGGCAGCTCGCGAACGGTGGGTACGGCCTGCGCGGGTGGCAGGGCCTGCTCGTATGCGGAAGTGTCCACGCCGGCCGCACGGGCCTTCTCGTCCAGCTCGGCGCTCAGCTGCTGCGCGCGCGCCTGCATGTTGCGCTTGAGCGGACTCGGTGGCGGCATCATCTCGTCGAGATCGGGCCAGGGTCCGATGATGCGCTCAGGCACCAGCTGCTCGTCGCGCATGAAGTAGAGGGCGCGCTCTTCCGACTCGCAGCGGGTGACGAGCGTTTCGCGGTAGCTCTCGAGCGGATGCGGCGCCTCGGCGCCATCCTCCAGCGCAACCATCGCATGGCTGACGTCGCCCGCGTCGTCATCGGCGATCGGCGTCACGCCGTGGAAGATCAGGCCCACGCGCTCCAGGTGAGGAAAGAACCAGGCGGTGGTCAGGGTGAGCGGAAAGTCCTCGAGCACGGCGCCGTCGAGCGGGCGCGGATGGTGCACGCCGCGGACCACGAAGCCGCGCGCGCGCCACTCGGGCAGGCGGCCCGTCTGCAGCGGGCGCTCCGGATGCATGTTGACGATCTCGAAGGCGGCGCCCGCCAGCCCTCCATCCGCGGGCGTGAGCCACTGGTCCTCCGGTGCGACGTTGAAGTAACGCCAGTCCATGTCGCGCGCATAGTCGGGAAAGAGATTCTGTTTCCAGTGCTCGTCGTATTGGCGGCCCAGGCGCGCGGCCCGCGAAGCCCGCGTTTCGTCGAGTGCACCGAAACCTGCGGGCGTGCGGACGTCGTCGGGCCGGTGCAGGCGTTGCCCCGGCAACTCGATGTTCGGCAGGCGCCGCGTGCGCAGGCCATTGACGATCTCGTCGCGCAGCCCCATGCCGGCCGGATTCTCCTCATGGCCCGGCCCACCGAAGGCATGGCGCCAGTCGATGGGCATTGCATCGAAGGGTTGCGGCGGAGTGGCGCGGCCGTCGAGCCAGAAGCGGTCGCCGAACACGTGAAGCGTCTTGCGCCGGCCCTGCACCTGCACCGACACCGCGCATTGGGTCTTGTCCTGCTGGTGGTGCGTGTAGGCCTTGCCGGTGACCAGGAACTCAGGCCCGGCCTTGGGCATGCCGGTATCGAGCGCGAAGTCGCCGCCCAGTTCGGCGGCAAGCGTCTTCCATACCTCCGGCTCCGGCACCAGACGTGCATCTGCGGCGAAGCTGTCGGTCATGGCGATGGCCGTCACCGCGAGCCAGTGGCGCCGGTCCCTCGGAAACGGTCGTGTGAGCATGCTCACGCGCAGCGGCTTGATGATTTTCATTGGGTGGTACTGGGTATCTCGAGCTGCGTGCGGTCGCGGTCGATCGCCACCTGCGGCGGCTCTTCGTCCGAATGGACCACGTGGACCTTGTGGCCCGCGGTGAAGTTGGCGATCAGCTCGGTGTCGATGAAGGTGCGCACGCTGGCTTCGCGCCGCCGGCCGGACGCATCGCTGAACGCCAGCCGCAACTCGGTCGCGGCCATGTCGGCCGCATGCCGGCCACGCTTGATGAGCCGATCGGGCGGCCGCGCGAGCGCGACGATCTCGGCCTCGGTGCGGCGCCCATGGGCACGCAGCTGCTCCCATTGCTTCTCCTCGCCGCCAAAGCGGGAATTGGTGAGCACGCTGCCTCCGATGAGAACAACGGCCAGCACCACCGCGGCCAGTACGGCGATGCCGCCGAGGCTCATGCCCAGGATATCGGACCACTGCACGAAAGAAATCCTTCGGGTTTCGAGTTGGAGAGATAGGGCCTCACGTGGTGTTGTCCAGGCCGCTGGTATGCGATTCGGTGGCCGCCGTGTTGGCGGTGACGGCGCTCTTCTTGGTCTTGAACGCGCTAATCTTGGGCCGGAACTTGGCCTCCAGCCAGTTGACGCCCGAGAGGTTCAGGAACAAGCCCTGCAACAGCCAGTTCACGCCCGAGAACTGCATCTTGTTGCCGTAGCGGTCGAAGCTCCAGGCCGCCGCAAGCGCTTGGTGCAGCGTGGCCTCCTTCAGCATCTGCTGCCACCAGTTCTCGGTGTCCGCGTTCATGACCTGGGTGGGCGTGTTGTAGGCGCTCACGCTGGCGTTGAGCGCGAAGTTGGTGGTGTTGACGATCGAAGTGGTGCTGTTGTAGGTGATGTCGGGCGCGGTCACCGTCTTGGGTCCGGTGACGACGGTGCTGTCGGGGCCGAGGACGAGCTTGCCGTCGATGGCGTTGATGATCTCCACCCGGCCCGCGCAGGTGATGCGGATGTCCGCGCCGGTCACCAGCCGAAGCACCGAGCCGTTGATGGTCACGACCACGTCGCCGTTGACCGTCTCGTCGATCCCGCCCGTCACCGTGCGCCGCTCACCGCCGCTGATGGTCTCGATGGCGCCGCCGGTGATGGTGCGCGTCTCGCCGCCCGAAACGCGCTCGATCGCACCGCCGGTCACGGTGCGCGTCTCACCGCCGTCGATGGTCTCCTCGGCGCCTTCGGTAATGTGGCGCTCTTCGCCGGACTCGAAGGTGGACGACTCATGGCCCTTGATCAGCGTGGTGCGCGAACCGCCGGTGGTGTGGGTCTCGTCGGCCTCGACCTCGGTGTCGAGATTGCGCTGCGCATGCAGCAGCACCTGCTCGGCGCCCATGCGGTCCTCGAACACGATGGCGTTGGCGTCCGCCGGCGTGCCGCCCGGCGTGGAGCGCGACACGATGCCGCTCCTGGTCGCCTCGGCCGGCAGGTCGAAGGGCGGCATCCGTTCCTCGTTGTAGACGCGACCGACCACGATCGGCCGGTCGATGCGTCCGCCGATGAAGTCGACGACCACCTCCTGCCCCACGCGCGGAACGTGCACCGTGCCGAAACCGTCTCCGGCCCAGGCCTGCGACACGCGCACCCAGCTCGAACTGTCCTGGTTGGACTGGCCCTGGCGGTCCCAGCGGAACTGCAGCTTCACGCGGCCGTACTCGTCGGTCCAGATGTCCTGCCCTTCGGGGCCGACCACGGTCGCTGTCTGCGGGCCGGTGGCGTATGGCATGGGCGTGCGGCGCGGCGCGCGAAACGGCAGTGCCGCGGGCTGGGCCACGAAGTCGAAGCCATAGTGGCCGGTGCCTTCCCCGCTTGCGTAGCCGGCCTCGCTGAGCGCATACGACACCGACACCAGCAGGTACTCGCGGTTGTCGTCTCCGCGCGGCGAGCCGCGCATCGTGAACCGGTAGCCAGGCGCCATGCCGCGCACGGTGGCATGGCCGGCGCTGCGTTCCGCCAGCGATTGGGCTTCTTCGAGACGCACGCGCGCGTAGTGCTCGCCCTGGCCGGGCGCACCGTAGTCGCCCATCCACTCGTACATGTCGTGGCCGTCCTGGTTCGCACCGATCGGCAGGTGCCTGACGCTGAACATGTCGGCCTTGGGCATGGTGAAGTTGAAGTCGCCCACTGCATAGCTGCCGGTGCGCAGCTCGGCGCTGACCTGCCAGGCATCGATGACCTCGAGGTCGTCCTCGATGGGACGGTCGGCCGCGAAGCAGTCGATGCACGCGTAGTCCGGCAGTTCGTCATGGCCCGAGATGTCGTCGGCAAGAACCAGCGTGTGCTGGTTTTTCTCGTGCTTGAAGTAGTAGTAGATGCCTTCGAGCTCCATCAGCCGGCTGACGAACGCGAAGTCGGTTTCGTTGAACTGGGCGCAGTAGTCCCAGGCGCGGTAGTCGCCGCACAGCCGGTTCTCGAACACGAAGCCGTACGCGTCCAGCACCTCCGCGATGATCTGCACCGCGCTCTTGCCCTGGAAGACGCGGCTGTTGCTCGCGCAGGTCAGGTACCACAGCCAGGGTCGCACGACTGCGCGGTAGGCGGTGTGGCGCGTCCTGCCGCCGTCGCGCCCGAGGACGGTGAAGCGCGCGACGTGGCCGTGTATGAAGCGCGGCGCCCCCGCGGTGCGCACCTCCAGCGCGAGCGGCTTACCCAGCAGCGACCTCGGGTCGATCGATGCGTTTGTGCTCAGCAGGTCGATCTCGAACTCGAAGAGCTGCGACAGCCCTTCGCTGCCGCACATCGAGCGGAACAGCAGCTGGTCGTCACCCAGCGGCGTGTGGGCGCGGACGATTCTGTCCATGGCGGCTTTCCCTTTCTTCAGCGAAGCGCATCACTTCTTGTTGGTGGCTCTGTTCAGGCTGAACTTCAGCTTCGGCAAGGCGATCTTCAGGCCGAAGATGCTGCGCTCCTTGGTTGCAAACTTGACGGCGATGGGTGCGTCGATGACGAACTGGAGGGACCAGTTCGCGAACACGCCGTTGATCATGGTGTTGGCCACCGAGAGCTGCACCTTGGCCCCGTAGACGTCCGTCGCGAAAATGAAAAGCCGAAAGCGCTTGTAGGTCATGCCGTGCCACAGCTTGTAGAGCCAACTCTGGCTTGCCGCGTTGCTCGTCTGCTTCGGCGTGTTGAAGATCGCGACCTTCGCGTTCAGCGTGTAGTTGGTGGTGTTGATGATGTAGTTGGTCGCGTTGTAGGTCATGGTGGGCGCCGACACGGTCTTCTGCCCCGTCACCGTGGTGATGTGCGGGCCGATCACGAGCTTGCCGTCGAAGGCGTTGATGATCTCCAGCCGCCCGTTGCCGGTGATGCGGATGTCGGCGCCCGTGACCAGGCGCACGGCGGTTCCGTTGACGACCAGCAGCACGTCGCCATTGACGGTCTCGACAATGCCATCGTTCACCGTGCGCGTCTCGCCTCCCGTGATGGTCTCGACCGCACCGCCCGTGATCGTTCGCTTCTCCCCCTCTGTCACCGTCTCGGTCGCGCCGCCCGTCACCGTGCGCTCCTCGCCGCCGTCGATGGTTTCCACCGCCCCGCCCGTGATGTGCCGCTCCTCGCCCGACTCGTAGGTGGCCGACTCATGCCCCTTGACGAGCGTGGTGCGCGTGGCGCCCGTGGTGTGCGTCTCGTCGGCCTCCACCTCGGTGTCCAGGTTGCGCTCCGCATGCAGCAGGATCTGCTCGGCACCCATCGCGTCCTCGAACACGAAGGCATTCGCGTTCGCGGGCGAGCCGCCCTTGCTCGAACGCGTGACGATGCCGCTCCTGGTCGCCTCGCCCGGCAAGCTGAACGGCGGCATCTGGTCGGCGTTGTACACGCGTCCCACGATCACCGGCCGGTCCACGCGCCCGCCGATGAAGTCCACGATCACCTCCTGGCCGATGCGCGGCGTGAACACGCCGCCGAAACGCTCCCCGGCCCAGATGTGAGACACCCGAACGAAGCGCGAGCTGTTCTCGTTGCGCTGGCCGTAGCGGTCCCAGTGGAACTGCACCTTCACCCGCCCGTACTCGTCCGTCCAGATCTCCTCGCCCTCCGGGCCCACCACCGTCGCCGTCTGCGGGCCGCTCATGTGCGGCGGCGGCGACTGCCGCCGCGCACGGTATGGCTTGTCCACGGGCTGCACCATGAAATCGAAATCGTAGGCACCCTGCCGCGCACCGGTTGCATAGCCGCCCTCGCGCAGAGCGTACGACACGGAGACCACCAGGTACTCGCCGTTGTCGTCGCTGCGCGGCGCATTGCGCAGCGTGAACTTCCCCCCCGGCGCCATGCCGCGCACCGTCGAGCGGCCCGTGCAGCGTGCCGCCAGCGACTGTGCTTCCTCGAGGCGCACGCGCGCGTAGTGCTCACCATCGCCCGCTGCCGGATAGTCGCCGAGCCATTCGTACATCTCGTGGTCGGCGTTGTCATGGGGCCCAGGCTGGCTGCGCACGTTGATGAGGTCGCCCTTTGGCGTGGTGAAGTTGTAGTCATCGACCACGTAGCGCCCGCTTCGCAATTCCTCGGCAGGGTGCCACTCACGGATCACTTCCATGTCTTCGCTGATGTCGCGGTCGGCCGCGAAGTGGTCGATGCTCGCGTAGTCCGGCAGCACGTCGTGTGCGCTCGCATCGTCGGCCAGCACCAGCGTGTGCTTGCCCTTCTCGTGCCTGAAGTAGTAATAGATGCCTTCGAGCTCCATGAGCCGGCTCACGAAGGCGAAGTCGCTTTCGTTGTACTGCGCACAATATTCCCAGCACCGATACGTGCCGCCGAGCTTCTTCTCGAAGGCAAAGCCGTAGCCGCCGAGCACCTCCTCCAGGATGTCCACTACCGACTTGTCCTGGAAGACCTTGCAGTCGCTCGAACGCGTGAGATACCACAGCCACGGCCGCAAGACGGCCCGGTACACGGTGTGGCGCGAGGTACCGCCTTCGCGGCCCACCGCCGAGAAGCGGACCACCTGACCGTCCAGGTATCTCGGCTTCTCGCCGGCCGTGCGAATCTCCAGCGTCAGCGGCTTGCCCAACACCGACTTCAGGTCGATCGAGGCATTCGGGCTCAGCAGGTCCACCTCGAACTCGTACAGCTGCGACAGGCCCTCCGTTCCGTTCATCGAACGGAACATCAGCTGCTCGCCCCCCAGGGGAGTGTGCGCGCGTACGACTCTGGTCATGGAATCCGTCTCCTTGTGTTCTTGCCCCGGGCCTCGGAATCTCGTGGTTCGCCGCCCTCATGCCCTCACGAAGAACGCCCCGTAAGCCAGGCGCAGGGCGCCCTTGGACAGGTGCCTTCCGACGATCTTCATGTCGGCGAAGGCGATCTTTTTCTGCCACACGTTCTCGTTGGAATTGACCACAGCCATGTTGACGAAGAGTCCGTTGATCGAAGTGAAGGTGGCCAGAGAGAGCATCACCTTGATCCCGTAGATGTCATAGGCCTGCGCCGTGAACTGGGACTTCTTGACCCATGACGCGTGATAGTTGGTCATGCGCCAATGGAAGTGGTCGTCGGTCTTCACCGTGTGGTCCGGTGTGTTGTAGACGATCACGTTCGCATTCAGCGTGTAGTTGCTCGTGTTGAGCGTGTAGTTAGTCGCGTTGTGCACGATCGTGGGCGCGCCCACGGTCTTCGGCCCGGTGACCCAGGTGGTGTCGGAGCCGAAGACGACCTTGGTGTCGATGGCATTGACGATCTCGATGCGCCCGCCACCCACGATGCGGATGTCGGTGCCGCTCACGATGCGGATCGTGCTGCCGTTCACGGTCAGCGTCACGCTGCCATTGACGGTCTCGACAATGCCATCGTTCACCGTGCGCGTCTCGCCGCCCGTGATGGTCTCGACCGCACCGCCCGTGATCGTTCGCTTCTCCCCCTCTGTCACCGTCTCGGTCGCGCCGCCCGTCACCGTGCGCTCCTCGCCGCCGTCGATGGTTTCCACCGCCCCGCCCGTGATGTGCCGCTCCTCGCCCGACTCGTAGGTGGCCGACTCATGCCCCTTGACGAGCGTGGTGCGCGTGGCGCCCGTGGTGTGCGTCTCGTCGGCCTCCACCTCGGTGTCCAGGTTGCGCTCCGCATGCAGCAGGATCTGCTCGGCACCCATCGCGTCCTCGAACACGAAGGCATTCGCGTTCGCGGGCGAGCCGCCCTTGCTCGAACGCGTGACGATGCCGCTCCTGGTCGCCTCGCCCGGCAAGCTGAACGGCGGCATCTGGTCGGCGTTGTACACGCGTCCCACGATCACCGGCCGGTCCACGCGCCCGCCGATGAAGTCCACGATCACCTCCTGGCCGATGCGCGGCGTGAACACGCCGCCGAAACGCTCCCCGGCCCAGATGTGAGACACCCGAACGAAGCGCGAGCTGTTCTCGTTGCGCTGGCCGTAGCGGTCCCAGTGGAACTGCACCTTCACCCGCCCGTACTCGTCCGTCCAGATCTCCTCGCCTTCCGGGCCCACCACCGTCGCCGTCTGCGGACCGCCGGTGCGCGGCAGCGGAGTCCGGCGCGGCGCCCTGAACGGCAGTGAAGTGGGCTGCACCACGAAGTCGAAGTTGTATTCGCCCGGCGCGGCCCCGCTCGCGTAGCCGCCTTCGCGCAGCGCATACGACACCGCCACGGCGAGGTGTTCCTGATTGTCTTCCCCGCGCGGCGAATTGCGCATCTTGAACTTGTAGCCGGGCGCCATGCCGCGCACAGTGGCATGCCCGGCGCTGCGCTGCGCAAGGGCCTGCACCTCCTCGAGCCGAACGCGCGCATAGTGCTCCCCGTCGCCGGGCGCCGGATAGTCACCGAGCCATTCGTAGATCTCGTGGTCCGCGTGGTCGTGCTGTCTCGGTTGGCTGCGCACGTTCGACAGGTCGCCCTTGGGCGTGGTGAAGTTGAAGTCGTTCACGGTGTAGCTGCCCGAGCGGATCTCCTCGCTGGGCTGCCATTCGCGGATGACCTCCAGGTCTTCGCTGATGTCGCGGTCCGCCGCGAAGTAGTCGATGGTCTCGTAGCCCGGCATCGGCTCGTGCGCGCCGAGGTCGTCGGCCAGCACCAGCGTGTGCCGGTTCCTGTCGTGCTTGAAGTAGTAGTAGATGCCTTCGAGCTCCATGAGCCGACTCACGAAGGCGAAGTCGCTCTCGTTGTACTGCACGCAGTACTCCCACTGACGGTAGCTCTCGCAGAGCTTGTTCTCGTAGGCGAAACCGTAGCCGGCGAACACTTCCTCGATCACCTCGACCACCGATTTGCCCTGGAAGATCTTGTTGTCGCTCGACCGCGTGAGATACCACAGCCACGGCCGTACCGTGGCGCTGTAGACCGTATGGCGCGAGGTGCCGCCTTCGCGTCCCACCGACGCGAAACGCACCACCTGCCCGTTGAGGAAGCGCGGCGAACCGGCCACCGCCGTCTGGATCTCGAGCGTAAGCGGCTTGCCGAGCATCGACTTGAGGTCTATGCCGGCATCGGGACTCAGCAAATCGACCTCGAACTCGAACAGCTGCGACAGTCCCTCGGTGCCGCGCATCGAGCGAAACTTCAGCTGGTCTTCACCCAGTGGCGTATGCGCCGTTACGACTCGCGCCATGAAAGTTGTCTCCTTCGCATTCCTTGCTTTTTATGCTTCTGAGAACTCGTACCTGAAGTCATCCTCCGCCGCAGACAGCCGCACGCCTGCGAGCTTGCGCGCGCTGACCGTCGCACCAATGACTTCTTCGCTCAGCCGCGGAAGGATGGTGTGCGTGAGGATCGCGTCGATCATTCGCCCGCCTGACTCGATGGCGGTGCAGCGGCGCGCCACCAGCTCCACGGCACTGTCGTCGTAGGCGAGCGCAATGCCGTGGTTCGCATCGAGGCGGGCGGCAATGCGGTCGAGCTGGAGGCGGATGATGCGATGCAGCGCATCGGCCTGCAGCGGGTAATAAGGCACGACGACCAGCCGGCCGAGCAGCGCCGGCGCAAACACCTTGAGGAGCGGTTCGCGCAGTGCGGCGGCCAGCGGCTCCGGGTCGGGCCGCAGGGTCGGGTCTTCGCACAGCTGCATGACCAGGTCGGTGCCGACATTGGAGGTCATGATGATCACGGTGTTGCGAAAGTCGATGTGCCGGCCTTCGCCGTCCTCCATCCAGCCCTTGTCGAACACCTGGAAGAAGATCTCGTGCACGTCGGTGTGCGCCTTCTCGATCTCGTCGAGCAGCACCACGCTGTAGGGCCTGCGGCGTACGGCCTCGGTGAGCACGCCGCCTTCGCCGTAGCCCACGTAGCCGGGCGGCGCGCCCTTGAGCGTGGAGACGGTGTGCGACTCCTGGAACTCGCTCATGTTGATGGTGACGAGGTTCTGCTCGCCGCCGTAGAGCGCCTCCGACAGCGCGAGCGCGGTCTCGGTCTTGCCCACGCCCGAAGGGCCGCATAGCAGGAACACGCCCACCGGCTTGTTCGGGTTGTCCAGCCGCGCGCGCGCGGTGCGGATGCGCCGTGAGATGGTCTCCAATGCATCGGGTTGCGCCACCACGCGGGCCGAGAGAATTTCGCCGAGGCGCAGCACCGACTGCGCATCGTCGCGCACCATGCGGCCGATGGGAATGCCGGTCCAGTCGGCCACCACGGTGGCGATGGCCTGCGCATCGACGGCGGCAAGGATGAGCGGCGATTCGCCCTGCAGCTGCGCGAGCTTGTCTTGTGCTTCGTTGAGTTCGGCGCGGATCGCTTCGGGCGTTCGCTCGCGTTTGACCGGGTCAATGTCGACGGCGGACGGACTCTCGTCCGTCGCCGCTTCGTCAGCCTGCACCGGCACTGCCGAGGGGGACAGCAGCTTGCGCAGCGCGACGATGCGCTCGACCAGGGCCGCCTCTTCCACGCGCCGCTTCTCCAGCAACTCGAGTTCAGTCCGCGCCGCAGCCACCTGCGCCGCAATGTCTTCCACGCGCTTGGGTTCGCCCACGCCGATCGCGGCTTCCCGCCCGGCGATGCCAGACTCGATGCCCAGCACCTCGATGCGGCGCTGCAGGTCTTCGATGGCCGCAGGCAGCGCATGCTGGCTCAGCGCCACACGCGCGCAGGCCGTGTCCAGCAGGCTCACGGCCTTGTCGGGCAACTGGCGCGCGGGAATGTAGCGGTGCGACAGGCTCACGGCCGCTTCGAGCGCGGCATCGAGAATGAGCACGCCGTGGTGCTTCTCGAGCTCGGTCGAAATCCCGCGCAGCATGACCACGGCCTTGGGCTCGGTGGGCTCGTGCACCTGGATGGTCTGGAAGCGCCGCGTGAGCGCCGGGTCTTTCTCGATGTACTTCTTGTACTCCGACCATGTGGTGGCACCGATGGTGCGCAGCCGGCCGCGCGCGAGCGCCGGCTTCAGCAGGTTGGCCGCATCGCCCGTGCCGGCGGTGCCGCCCGCACCGACCAGCGTGTGGACCTCGTCGACGAACAGCACGATGGGCTTGGGGCTCTTTTCGACCTCGTCGATCACCTGGCGCAGGCGCTGTTCGAACTCGCCCTTCACGCCCGCGCCGGCTTGCAGCAGCGTAGGGTCCAGTACCCACAGCGACACGTCCTTAAGCGAGGGCGGCACATCGCCCGCCGCGAGCCGCGAGGCCAGTCCTTCGACCACGGCCGTTTTGCCCACGCCGGCCTCGCCGGTGAGCAGTGGATTGTTCTGGCGCCTGCGCATGAGGATGTCGATGATCTGGCGGATCTCGTCGTCGCGGCCATAGACCGGATCGAGCTCGCCCGCCCGCGCTTTGGCCGTCAGGTCGCTCGCGTACTTGGACAAGGCGGAGCCGCCCGCGGTAGCGCCATCGCCCTGGTGTACGGCGGCAGGCGCGCTAGCCGCTCCGCCGCCGGCAGCCGCATCGAAGTCGTCCTCGGGTGATCCTTCGGTCCACGCTGGCAACTGCGCGATGAGCACGTCGGGCACGATCTTGTCGAACTCGCGCGAGATGCCCGAGAGCACCTGCCGCAGCCCCGGCGTCTTGACGATGCCCGCGAGCAGGTAGGCGCCGCGGATCGACGTGGCCTCGAAGCGCAGGCTCGCATAGACCCACGCGCGTTCGACGGCGTTGTCGACATGCTCGGAGATGTCGCTGATCGACGTGGCGCCGTGCGGCAGGCGATCGAGCGCGCGCACCAGGTCCTGCTCCACCGCATCGAGGTTGAGGCCCGCGCGCTTGACGATGCGCCGCAGGTCGCTGTCCTGCAATTGCAGTATCTGGTGCAGCCAGTGCACCAGCTCCACATAGGCATTGCCGCGCAGCTTGGCGAATGCGGTGGCGGTCTCCAATGCCTTGTAGAGCATCGGGTTCAGTTTCGAGAAAAGAGAGACGCGGCGAATATCGGTCATAGGGCCATGGAAGAAACTTCAGCCGCCACGGAAGCTGCCGATGCGGAACGGGAAAACAATGCCTCGGGCTGGAACACCATGTCGCCGGCGTCGGTGTCGGAGAGGCGCGTGCCGAGCCAGCTGCCCCAGCCCAGGCGGTGGTCGCCGCCGAGCTGCATGCCGCGGGCCTCCTGCTTCCTGAGCACCAGCCGGAGCTCCCAGGCAAACTCGATGCCGACGTACTGGCGCACCCAGTCGACCACCTGCTGGAGCCGCTTGCTACCCGGAAGGAATTCGCGAAATTCGCTCTGCGAAAGCGGCCCCAGTTGGAGGCGGAACTTGCTCTGCGCATCGCGCACCGCCAGGCCGATGGTGGCACCGCCGCCCAGCCGGTGATTGCGCCCCGAGAGGCCGATGCGGCTCACCTGCCGCTCGTCGATCATCACCCAGTCGCTCACGAATTCCTCCACGCACACGGGCACGTCGAAATACAGCTTGAGGATCTGGATCAGGCCCTCAGGGTTGCGCGTCTGGCGCACGAGGTGACCGGCCATGAAGGTGCGTGCATGGTCCGCGATGCGGTCGCGCTCCTTGAGCCCGGGCTGCCCCATGCTCATCAGGCTGGCCACGTAGTCGACGAAGCGATGGCCGTCGGTCCGGTCGAGGCTGTTGACCGACTGCGCATCGGCCCAGGCGCGGTAGAACAACAGGATCAGCCGGTGGTGGAACAGGTCGGCAAAGGCGCTCAGCGTGTCGTCGGCATGGTGGCGCTTGCGCTCGCGCGCGTACTCGGTCAGGTGCAGCGGCAGCGGGCCGTTGGGGCCGAACAGGCCGAAGCCGTAGATCGAGATGCGCGGTGGTCCGTCGCCGCTCGCATCCACACCCGAAACGTTCGACGGCGCAAATGCCATCGACGGCTCCTGCCCGAGGCGCAGCGGCTCGTCGAGCGGACGCGGGGCGCGGCCGAGCAAGGGATGGTTGCCTTGCGCATCGAGCCGGCGCAACAGCATGAAGAGGTCGTGCTCGAAAGGCTGGTCGACGAGGCCCGCCCATAGCACCGGGTCGGCCTCGGGCGCACCACGTTTCGCCGCGGTAGCCTCAGGCGCATCGGGCACCTCCGACGACGCCAGTGAATCGACGGTGACGTCCAGTGCACTCATACGGCGGGGCGGCGTCCGATGCGCGGCATCCAGCGCGCGATTTCGCCACGCTGCAAACTGGAGAGCGCAAACTCGGTGAATGCATTGAGCGACACATGCCGGCTGAAGAACTGCTCCAGCACGGCGCCGAAAAGATAAGGGCTCGAGCCTGAGAAGGCAACCTCGTCGATCTTCAGCGCAATCTCCACGCCGCGCCCGAACACGATGGGGCCCGGTTCGGGCAGGCGGCGGAACACCGGCGCCAGCGCCATCGAGCGCACGCCCTGGATCTGGCGGCGCACCGCCGGGTCGGCCAGATTGCCGTACAGGTCGAGCATCTCGCGCAGCGCGGCTGCCCCCTGCGTGGCATCCACGTCGGTCAGGCTCAGGTAATTGAGTCCGAGGTGGCTGATGAGGCGCCAGGTGAGCGCGCCTTCCGCCAGCGCGGGGTAAGGCCGCGACGGACCGCGCAAGATGCGAACGGCGCGCACCGGGGCCGAGACGCGCAAGGTGAAATCCGACTCGAGACCCGTCGGCAGCAAGAGCGGCAGGTCGCGATTGGTGCACAGCGCATCGATGGTGATGTGCCGCAGGCTGTGCGGAAACGGCGCGTCGTGCTGGTCGACCAGCGAGACATACACCTCGCTGCCGGTGTAGCTGGTGCGGGTGCCCTGTGCGCGTGCGCGGTCCGACACCAGGCGCGGTTCACGCCGCAGCGAGAAGTACGAACCGAAGTCGCCATCGTCGGCCGCGAACGAGCCGAGGAAAGGCCTGAACTCGCGCTCCTCGGAGCCGTTGCTCATGTGCCCTGTGACGCGCTCCACCGTGAATATTTCGAAGTCGCGCGGACGCGTGCGGTCGATCACCGCATGGTGCTCGTGCTGCCCGGGCCCGACGGGAATGCGGTCGCTGCGACGGGGCACCAGATTGATGATGGGCGTGCAGAAAAGCGAAAAGTGCCGGGCGTCCACCACCCGTTCCAGGTCGCTGTCGGCGCGGTCGAGCAGGATCACGATTTCCATCGTGGTGCCGCTCATGGCCGCAGCCGCCGCGCGCAGGTTCTTCACGCTGAAGAACAGGTAGCGGTCCGGGAAGGCGAAGTACTCGTGCAGCAGCCGGTAGCCCTGGAACGATCGCGCGTCGTAGGGCAGTAGCGACTGGTCAGGGTCGAACCCCTCGTGCCGAATGGCCTCGTCGCCGAGGGGCACGATGCGCGCGGTGCTTCCGGACCCGCTGCGGCACACGACCCCGACGCTGTGGTGTACCGCGAGTTCGAGCACGCGCAATGCGTGCAGCTCGGCGCCGGAAAGAAAGAACTCGAGCCTGTCGAGCGGCATCTCGGCAAAGCGCGCGCCGCCCACGGCTTCGAGCTTGATGGTGATCGCGCTCTTGGCCTGGCGCGCCACGGCCGGCATTGCATGCGCGATCTCCGCGGGCACAGGGCCGATGCCCGCCTCGGTGATCTTGAGGGGCCACAGCGTAACGGCATGGCCTGTGCGGAATTCGCAGGCCGTCTGCTCGCCCTTGATCATGCGGCCGCGCAGGATGGTGTGGCGCGGCAGTTCGTAGCCGGCCTTCAGCGAGCCTTCGTTGAGGTTGCCGTCGATCTGCACCACGCCCATGGCGGGCAGCGGTGCAAGAAAGTTCGGGTACACCACTTCGAGCAGCCGCTGCGAGAAGCGCGGAAACTCCGCATCCATCTTGAGCTGGATGCGGGCCGTGAGAAAGCTGAAGCCTTCGAGCAGGCGCTCCACGTACGGGTCGCTGACCTCGATGCCGCGCATGCCCAGCCGGCCCGCGATCTTGGGGTAGCGCTGCGCGAACTCGGCACCGAGCTCGTGCATGTAGGTGAGCTCGCGGTTGTAGTAATCCAGCAGCCTGGCGTCCATCAGTGGCCCCTGCCTTCGTGTTGTTCCCTCTCCCGGAGGGAGAGGGAGCAAATCGGGGACAGCGTTTCGACTCGCCGCATCAAAGCCCTCCCGTGGGCCGCAGGACCATGTGGCCGCTCTCGAGGTCGAGCTCGGAGCGCAGGATGAATTCGATGGGGTAAGGCACCGACCACAGCGTGCCGCGGATCTCCAGCGCGAGCAGGTTGTGGTGCTCCAGGTCCGTGGCATCAGTGACGCAGCGCACGTCGATGCTGTCCTTCATGATGCGCGGCTCGAAATCGATGATGGCCGTGCGGATGGCAGCCTCGACGTCGGCGAAGTCGACCTCCGACATGCGACCGCCGGCCCAGCCGCGCACGCCGTAGTTGACGACCGAACGCCGCGCGCGCGGCATGGCGTTGATGGTGTGCCCGGCGCCGAAATTGGTGGTGTTGAGCAGCCACTGCAGATCACGCAGCACCGAATCGCGCAGCAGCTTGCCGCTCATCAGGAACGCGCCCGCGCGCTCCTGGCGGCTTTGCGGCTGCTTGTCGGTCAGGCGGTCGAGCAGTACCGGCTGCAAGCGGTCGCGTGCAACGCTCTCTTGCTGGTCGCCGTCGAGCTCCATGGCCGCACGGCTGGCGGGCAATACGGAACTCACTGCGCGGCACTCTCTGCGGCAGCGAACTCGACGAGCCGGATGTCGAGCAGCGAATGGTCCCCGGCCTCGCTGATGAAGGTGCGCTGGCCCATGCCGGCGTATTGCTCTTCGCCGGCCAGCGGCTGCCAGTCGGTGCGGCGGCCCAGCATGGTTTCATCGTCAAGCGTTTCGAGCGCACCCGGATAGCGGACCGGCACCAGACCGTTGAGTCCGCGGCCGTCATGCAGCTCGATTTGCGCCGGTGCCCAGAGCAGGTCGACCAGGTGCTGCGGGCGCGAGAACTTCAGGCGCCGCACCGCCGGCAGCGGCAGCCATGCATAGCCCGAAGGCGTGAGGAGTTCGAGCACGGCGCCGATGCGCACGTCGCCGTCACACAGCCACGCAAACTCGATGCTTTGCACCGGTTCGCCATCGATGGCCTGCGCGGTGCGCGAGTCGGACCGATCGACGCAGCTCAGGCTGCCCTTCAGTCCGGGCGCAGCCAGCCGCGCGGTTTCGCGCAGGTCGGCCGCTTCGGTGGCACGTTCGAATGGTAGCGCCGCGGCGGCGATCAGTTGCGCCACCCAGTCGGCCTCGCCCGCAATGATGGACGGCGCACGGCCGCCATTCCAGAAATCGGTTCGGTGGCGCTCGCCTGCCAGTGCCATCGCGCAGGTGGCGCTGGCGGGAGCAAAAGAAGGATCGATCCTGGCCGCCAGCTTGAGCTGGTCTTCAGCCCGCTGCCACTCGCCCCTGAGCGCAAGAAAGTGGCAGAGCGCGAGCCGCAGGCTGGCGTTCTGGGGATTCGCGCGAATCTGCCGCTGCACCCTTTCGGTGTGCTCGGCCACGGAGCGCTCGCCCAGCACTGCAAACCCTTCGCCCATGTAGCTTCCTCATTGACTCGCGCACGGCCCGCAGGCCGTCGATGGATGAATATCTGCGGAAGGCCGGGGCCCCGCGGCACGCCGCCAAGAAACGATGCACGCGGGTCCGGCCGGAATCGCGGGAATCAGGCTTCCCGGTTTTCCTTGATGTTCCAGGCCAGCACGGTCTCGGCGCCCTTGCCGCCCTTGTCCGTCTGTTCCCAGTACTGCTGCTTCACCTTGGCGGCCTGGAACGCGAACTGCACCAGCACCGCATCGCCGCCCTGCTCGGCCGTGTACTGCACCGAGGTGACCAGCACTTCTTCCAGCGTGACGCGGGTGTATTCAATCTGCGAACCGCCGGCCTTGCACACCGACACCTCGACCTTGCTCAGGTGCTTGCCGCTGGCGCAGTTCTTCATGACGGACGGGGCCGCCTTGTCGATGCGCGCAAGAACCTGCAGGTCGTTGAAGCTCGCCTTGCCCACACCGCCGCCACCGCCGCTGACCATGTTTCCAGGCTGCGTCGCTCCCCATGCAAACGACTTGATATCCGTCCAGTCCTTGTGGTTCGAGTCCTTGGATTCGCCGTTTGCGCCCTCGACGCGCATGAACATGTCTACTGCCATGATTAACCCCCAAAGTTATATTTGCCCGATTGCGGGACACCGTTGAACTAGCTGCTGTCCTTCTTGTTGGATGGCAGCTTCGAAACCAGCCGCAACGACACGGTCAGCCCTTCGAGCTGGTAGTGCGGCCGGAGAAAAAACTTGGCGGCGTAGTAGCCGGGGTTGTCCTCGATGGCTTCCACCTGGACTTCGGCCGCCGCCAGCGGCTTCATTGCCTTCGTGTCCTGCGACGACGTGCCGGGGCTGCCGTCCACGTAGTTCATGATCCAGTCGTTCAGCCAGCGCTCCATGTCCTCGCGCTCGCGGAACGAACCGATCTTGTCGCGCACGATGCACTTCAGGTAGTGCGCGAAGCGGCAGCACGCAAACAGGTACGGCAGGCGCGCCGCCAGGTTGGCGTTGGCCGTGGCATCGGCGTCGTAGTACTCGGCCGGCTGCTGCAGCGACTGCGCGCCGATGAACGCCGCGAAGTCGGAGTTCTTGCGGTGCACCAGCGGCATGAAGCCGTTCTTGGCCAGCTCGGCCTCGCGCCGGTCGCTGATGGCGATCTCGGTCGGGCACTTCATGTCCACGCCGCCATCGTCGGTCGGGAAGGTGTGCGTCGGCAGGTTCTCCACCGCGCCGCCCGATTCCACACCGCGAATGGAGGTGCACCAGCCGTACTGCTTGAACGAGCGGTTGATGTTCACGCCCATGGCATAGGCCGAATTGGCCCAGGTGTAGCGGTTGTGCAGCGCCGAGTCGGTGTCTTCCTCGAACTCGAACTCATCGACCGGATTGGTGCGCGCGCCGTAAGGCAGCCGTGCCAGGAAGCGCGGCATGGCCAGGCCGATGTAGCGCGCGTCTTCCGATTCGCGGAGCGACCGCCATGCGGTGTGCTCGGTGTTCTGGAAGATCTTGGTCAGGTCGCGCGGGTTCGAGAGCTCCTGCCACGAATCCATCTGCATCACGGTGGGCGACGCGCCCGCAATGAAGGGGCAGTGCGCGGCCGCGGCGATCTTCGCCATTTCGCCGAGCATCTCGACGTCGGGCGGGCTGTGGTCGAAATGGAAGTCGCCGATCAGCGCGCCGAAGGGCTCGCCGCCGAACTGGCCGTATTCATGCTCGTAGATCTTCTTGAACAGCGGGCTCTGGTCCCAGCCGATGCCCTTGTGGCGCTTGAGTGAGCGCGCCACTTCGCGCTTCGATGCGCACATCACGCGGATCTTGAGCTGCTCGTCGGTCTCGGTGTTGTTGACCAGGTAGTGCAGGCCGCGCCATGCGCCTTCGAGCTGCTGGAAGTCTTCGTGGTGAAGGATCTGGTTGATCTGCTCGGAGAGCTTGCGATCGATCTCGGTGATGATCGCCTGCACGGTGCGGTAGGCGTCGTTCGAGATGGTGACGGTGCTTTCGAGCGCCTGCACTGCCAGCGTCTTGACGGCGCTCTGCACGGCCTCGCGGGCCTGATCGGTCTTGGGCTTGAATTCTCGCTGCAGCAGGTCGGAGAACTCGTTGGGCTCCAGCGCCTCGATGGTGGCGGCCTGCGCGCGCGCTGCGGTCTGTTTGGATGCGGTGCTCATGGTGGAGGTCCTGTCGGCTTGATCGACTTGCTCGGCTTATTCGGAAGAGATGGTGCCGGCGCCGCCGGACTTTTCGTTCGCCGCTTCCACCGCCTTGGCCACAGCCGGGTTGGGTGCGGACGCGAGCGACTTGAGCAGCTCCGGGTTCTGCAACGCCTGGGCGATCAGCTGCTCGGCGCCGTTCTTGCCATCCATGTAGGACAGCAAGTTGGAAAGCTCGGTGCGGGCTTCGAGCAGGTGCTGCAGCGCGCCCACCTGGCGTGCAATGCGCGCTGGCGAAAAGTCGTCCATGCTGTCGAAGGTGATGTCGACATTCATCTGGCCTTCGCCCGTGAGCGTGTTGGGCACTTGGAAGGCCACGCGCGGCTTGATCGACTTCATGCGGTCGTCGAAGTTGTCGATGTCCACGGCCATGAAGTCGCGATCGGCAAGATCGGGCATCGGGTCGACCTGCTTGCCCGCGAGATCGGCAATGACGCCCATCACGAAGGGCAACTGGATCTTGCGTTCGCTGCCGTAGATCTCCACGTCGTACTCGATCTGCACGCGCGGCGCGCGGTTGCGCGCGATGAACTTCTGACCACTGTTCCTGACACGGTTGTCTGCCATAAGCTTCCTCTTGAATCTCTCTGTGCGTGTGGGTCGGACCTGCCCTGACTGTCTGTCCTTGTGTTCTCGCGCCGCGCCGGCCTACGCTCTATTCGGCCGTGCCGCTGGTCAGCGAACGCCCCGCCAGGCCCTCGATCTTCTGCAGGCCCTCGGGGACGAGTTCTTCGATGATCTGGAAGAAGTTGAGGTCCAGCAGCCTTTGCGCTCGCCGGATGAGCATCGGTGCCGGGTGGCTGGGTTCGGTACGTTCCATGTATTGGCACGCCTTCTCCAGCAACACCTGCACATCATCACGAGTCGATATTTCAATATCTTTAATGCTTGCTAAACGTTGGCCCGAAGCGCCGTTCAAAGGGATCGAAGTCCGTTGCCCCGATGCGGCCGCTTGCACAGGCTCATTGCCGCTCCCGGCCTGTTCCGCTTCGGCCGGCGCCGGCTGCGCCTGCTCGGGCAGCAGCTGCACCACGGTACGCAGCGAGCGTTCGAGCCGCGAAAAATCGGGCGCCCAGCTTTGCCCCAGGGCGCGCTCCGAGGTTTCGCGAATCCGCTGCAGCAGCTCCAGCGCCGCATGCAACGCCATCACCGGCGGCGCCGCCTTCTCCTGCGCGCGGCGTGCCACCTCCCGCAGCCGGCCGATGCCGCCCGGATAATCGATCTGGTCGGCCTTGCTCGAGTCGAGCAGGGCCTCGACCTGCCGCAGGCTCATCGACGCGCCGGCATCCTCGAGCAGGCGCGCATCGCGCACGCTGCGTCCGAGTCCCTCGGCTTCGGCCAATGCAGCCAGCGCATTCATACGCGGCAGCGGGTCTTCGAAATCACCATCGACCACGCGCGGATGCACGTCGTCCCAATACTTCTGCAGGATGCCGTCCACCACGCGCAGCCCATCTACATAACCGGGCAGGCCGCGGCTTTCGGTCCATGCCAGCGTCAGCAGAACCAGCACGCGCACGTCGAGCGTGCGTTGGCACAGCTGCTTGGCAATGCGCTCGACGCGGGCCCAGTCAGGCGGCTCCGCGGGAATGATGGTGGAGCCGAACTGCTGCTCCCGCTTTCCTGTCGCAGCCTGCTGCAGCGCCATGAAGTCGGGGTCGTATTCGAGGTCTTCGCCGCACGGGAGCGGGCCTTCAACAGGCGACTGCAATAGTTCTAACTCGCTCGGCGACAACCCCGTCTCCCTATTTATTAACAACCAACAACAATGGTTATCTTGAGGGGAACAGGAAGCGCGGTCAACAGCAACACATTGCTACGTGCCGCCTATGAATCACAAAGGAGTACAACTCCTTTTAAAGCGTAGAAAGATTGTTTACAGCAATCCGCGGCCCGCAAGATTGCGCATCAGCGCGCTTAATCCGAAAGTCCACCGCGGTGCCTGGTCGGAATGGACCACGCGGTTCACGAGCGCGCCGAGTTCGGGTGCAGCGATGCGCACGCAGTCGCCCACCACGTGGGTGAATCCTTGCCCAGGACCATGACGGTCTTGTGTCGGCGCGAACATGGTGCCGAGGAAAAGCATGAAGCCGTCCGGATAGTCGTGATGCGCGCCGATGGCCTGCGCAACGAGGTCGAGCGGGTCGCGGCTGATCTTCGACAGTGAACTCGAGCCTTCGAGCGTGAAGCCCTCGGGGCCCTTCACTTCGAGCGCGACGGTGATGCGGCGCACATCGTCGATGCCGAAGTGCGCGTCGAACAAGCGGATGAAGGGACCGATCGCACAGGACGCGTTGTTGTCCTTGGCCTTGCCGAGCAGCAACGCGCTGCGGCCTTCGAAGTCGCGCAGGTTGACGTCGTTGCCGAGCGCCGCGCCAAGCGTCTCGCCGCGGCTGTTCACCGCGAGCACCACTTCGGGCTCGGGGTTGTTCCACACCGAAGCCGCGTGGATGCCCACGTCGGCACCGGTGCCCACGGACGAGAGCACCGGCGCCTTGGTGAAGATCTCGGCGTCGGGCCCGATGCCGACTTCGAGGTATTGCGACCAGGCACCCTGCGCGATCAGTACCTCCTTGACCTTCGCGGCTTCGGCCGAGCCCGGCACGATGCCCGCGAGGTTGTCCCCGAGCACGCCGCTGAGCGCCGCGCGCGTGCTCTCGGCACGAGAGGCATCGCCGCGCGCCTGCTCCTCGATCACGCGTTCGAGGAGGCTTTCCACGAAGGTCACGCCACTGGCCTTGACGGCCTGCAGGTCGCACGGTGCAAGCAGCCAAGGCTTGGCTTCGTCGCGCGCGGTGGCGTCGCTGTTGGCGAGCACGGCCGCCAGGTCGGCGATGCGCGGCGCCTTGCCCGCATTCACCGCGTCGCGTACGCCGGCCGAAGGCGACCCGGCGCGCTCGAGCAGGTCGCTCATGGTCGGTGCCAGGCGCGAGAGATCGTGCAACCCGCCCTCGTGCACCGCCACGAGGACGGGGCCGACGCCGGGCTGCCAGATGCGGCCGACGAGTGTGGCGCGATCAGCATCGCGTGGAAGGCTGGTGGCGGGGGAAAGATCGAGGGGCATGTTGTCGTCTCCGGGGGCACTTGTGGTTCAGGGAGCGGACATTCTGAATGAATGTCTTTCCGGCCGCTGCCGCGCCGGGGCCGGCGGCGCGCTATTCGGTGCCGTGTCCGCGCGCGGCACGCACGCGCGCCACGTCGGCCGGCAGGTTCTTCCACGCGGGCTCCTGCGGTGCGAAGCGCGCGCGCATGTAACCGGCGAGCTCGGCAATCTGACGGTCGTCGAGCGCATCGCGGAAGGCCGGCATGAAGCCGATTTCGCGGCTCGCGGGCTCGCGCACGCCATCGAGAATGGTGCGCAGCAGGTTGTCGGGCCTTGCGCTCGTGAGGTTGCTGTTGAGCGCGAGCGGCGTGTTCACGCCGAGCAGCGTGGGCCCGTCGCCATCGTGATGGCATGAGGCGCACGCGCTGTCGAACATGCGCTGTGCGGGGCCAAGCAGCTGGCCCTCCGTGCGGGCGGCGGCGTCGACCACTTGCTGAGCCACGGCCTGCGGCTCGCGCGCGGGAGCCGGATTGAAAGATGCAAGGTATGCGGCCATTGCGCGCAGGTCGGCATCGGGCACCTCTGCGAGTTCGCGCACCACCTCGGCCATGGGACCGCCCGCGATGCCATGGCGCTGCGTATGGCCCTGGCGCAAGTAGCGATAGAGCTCGTCGGCATCCCACGGTACCGCCGATTTCGAAAGGCCGGTGAGCGCCGGTGCCTCCCACCCCTCGACCATGGCGCCCGAGAGGAACGCGCCGCCGCCCTGCTCCGCGCCAAGCGCGTTGCGCGGCGTGTGGCACGCGCCGCAATGGCCCAGACCGTTGACGAGGTAAGCGCCGCGGTTCCACTCGGCGCTTTGCGTGGCTACCTGCTGCAGCGGCGCCGGGTCGTGGAAGAGCGCGTTCCATCCGGCCATGAGCGGCCGCATGCTGAACGGAAACTTCAGCTCGGCTTTCGGGGTCTCGGCGCGCACCGCCGGCATGGACATGAAGTACGCATAGAGCGCCTGCAGGTCGTCATCGCTAGTCTTTGCGAATGCGGTGTACGGAAACGCCGGATACAGGTGCTGGCCGTCGCGCGAGACGCCTTCGCGCATCGCACGCTGGAAGGCGCTGAACGACCAGCGGCCCAGGCCCGTGTCGGCATCGGGCGTGAGGTTGGTGGTGTAGAGCGTGCCGAAGGGCGTCTCCATCGCGCGGCCGCCTGCGTTGGGCGCACCGCCTGCTGCGGTGTGGCACACCGCGCAGTCGCCCAGCGCGGCGAGCATGCGGCCGCGTTCGATGGTGGCCTGGCTGTAGATCGGGGCGCTGAGTGAAACGGGGGCGATGGCGGAGCGCCAGCCGAGCAGGCCGGCGATGAGGCCGATGCCGCCGATGAAGACGGCGGCGCCGGTGGCCAGGAGGCCCTTGCGCTGCGGCCAGGCTGCATTGCTCCTTCTCCCTCCGCGAGAAGGCTGGGATGAGGGTACGGCGGCGTCCCTATTCAAAGGCCGCTCGCCCTCACCCCAACCCTCTCCCGGAGGGAGAGGGGGCAAATCCGCAGTCAAGGGACGGAGTGCCGCCAGCACTTTTTCCGGCGTGAACGGCGGCTCGCGGAACCGCACCCCCGTCGCATCGAAGATCGCATTCGCAATGGCCGCGGTCCCCGGCACCGACGACGACTCGCCCGCGCCCAGCGAAGGCTCGCCGGGCCGCGGCATGTGCATGATCTCGACGACCGGCACTTCGCGGAAGTTGATGATCGGATAGCTGCCCCACTCGCGGCTCGCGACCACGCCCGACGGCAGCACGCCGGGCAACTGCGGACCACCAGCCTTCGCGGCGCCCGGCTGCTGCGGCGCGAACCGCACCTTTTCCTTGAGCGCGCGGCTGGTGGTCTGGATCACGTTGCCGTGCACCTGGTGCTCGACGCCCGCGGGGTTGATCATGAGCCCCGCGTCATGCCCCACCACCACGCGGCGCACGTGCACTTCGCCGGTCTTGCGGTTGACCTCGACGTCGGCCACCCATGCGGCCCATGCGGCGCCGAAGCCGGGCCATTTGCTATGGATGTAGCGTGCGTAGGCAAAGCCCTGGCCGAAGAGAACGTCGCCGCCCTCGCCCAGCCCGCCGTCGGCATTCTCCTGCGGACTCGTGCGCATGCGCCAGCCGGCTTTCTGCGCGGTGGCCTGCACGAGTTCGACGGCACGCGGGTCGTTGAGGTGGCGCAGCCGGAACTGCACCGGATCGACGCCCGCAGCGGTGGCCAGTTCGTCGATGTATGACTCGTGCGCGAACGAACTCGGCAGCGCCGACACGCCGCGCAGCCACGAGGCGCGCACGATCGGCGCCATGTCGTTGACCTTCACGCGCAGGTTGTCGTATGTGTAGGGCGGGCGCGCTGTGCGGTCGCCCATCTCGAAGGCCTGCGCGACCGGCTCGATGGTGCGCGTGAGCAGCAACGCGAGTGTCGGTGCGCCGTTCGATGGGTACGAGGTTTCGAAATCGTAGGCGGCGATGCGGCCGTCGGCCATCAAGCCCCCATCCACCTCCATGAGCTGCGCGGCACCCTTGGGCTCCCATGCATGCTCCTGCTCGCGCGTGAGTTGCACGCGCACCGGCGCGCCCACGGCGCGTGCGAGCAGCGCGGCATCGGCCGCCACGTCATCGGCGCCGTTGCGCCCATAGCAGCCCGCGGCTTCCATGCGGACGACGTCGACCTGCACGTCGTGCACGCCCATGAGCCTGGCGAGATCGGCGCGCAGCACATGCGGGTTTTGCGAACCCGCCCATACGCGCAGTTGTGCACCACTGCCGTCCTGCGGCTGCCAGTCGGCCAGCGCGCACGAGGGGCCGATGGACGCGTGCATCTGATAGGGCCACACATATGTGCGGTGCATCGGTTGCGCGGCCGCGGCCAGCGCACCGTCCACATCGCCTTCATCGACCAGCAGGCGTTGGGTCGAGGAGTTGTCGCGCAGGGCCTGCGCCAGATTGGAAAGATCCGGCATGCCGGGCCAGGGCTTCCAGGAGACGCGCAGTTCTCGCAGCGCCTGTTCGGCGTGCTCTTCGCGCTCGGCAACGATGCCGACGAAGTCGCGAATCACGACCACCGCGCGGATACCGGGGATATGCGCGATAGACGATTCGTCCACCGACTCGAGGGTGTTGCCGATGAACTCGCCATGGTCGGCACCGGCATAAGGCGGGCGCACCACGCGGCCATGCAGCATGCCCGGCACGCGCATGTCGTGCACGAAAACGCTTTCGCCAGCGAGCTTGGCGGGTATGTCCACGCGCGCCTGGCGCGTGCCGACGATGCGGTAGTCGGCCGGGTTCTTGGTCTGCGCGCGAGGGTCGAGTCGCAGCACGGTGCGCTGGCCCGCGACCAGGTCGGCGTAGTTGATGCGGCGATCGGGTTCCTCGGCCACGCGCACGACGCCGTTGCGCACCCGCAGTGCTTCCACCGCGACCCCGAGCCGCTCGGCCGCACGCGCGAGCAGCCACGCACGCGCCTGCGCGGCGGCCAGGCGCAGCGGCTGCGAATGGATCTGGATCGAGGCGCTGGCAATCGTCGCGCCCTGGTTGGGCGCGCGCGCGGTGTCGCCAAGCATCATGCGCACGCAGGGCATGCCCAGGTCGAGCTCTTCGGCCACGATCTGCGCGAGCGCGGTCTGGATGCCGGTGCCGAGATCGACGTGGCCGTTGAGTGCCGATACGCTTCCGTCGTCCCAGATGGCGAGCAGGATCTCGTCGCCTTCGATGGGGTTGCCGGCGATGGCTGTGGGCTGGCCCTTGGCGGGCGGCGGCGCGGGCGGGGTCTCGCGCACGACGAGCAGGACGCCGTCTGCCGAGAGAAAGTCCGCGCGGGTGCGCGGAAGATCGGCGCGCCGCGTCATGGTTCTTTTCCCCTCTCTCTGTCTTGCTCCCTCTCCCTCCGGGAGAGGGCTGGGGTGAGGGCTGGCGGCGATGGCAGGGGCCGTGCTGGTGCGAAGGCCGATGCCCTCACCCTAACCCTCTCCCAGGGGGAGAGGGGACAAGACAGAGCCGCGCTCACGGACGCCCCGCCTCTCGCATGTGCACCGCCGCACGCTGCACCGCATCCAGAATTTCGATATGCGTTCCGCATCGGCACAGGTTCCCCGAGAGTTCGCTGCGAATTCGCGCCTCGCTCGCATGCGGATCGCGCGCGAGCAGCGCCGCGGCCTGCATCACCATGCCGTTGAGACAATAGCCACACTGCGCGGCCTGGGCGTCTTCGAAAGCCGCCTGCACCGGATGCCAGCGGCCGCGCATGCCAAGCCCCTCCAGGGTCGTAATGGAGCGGCCCGCCACGCCACGCGCGGGAATCACGCACGCACGCGCCGCGACGCCATCGACGTGCACCGTGCAGGCGCCGCATTGGCCGAGGCCGCAACCGTACTTGGGACCGTTCAGCCCCAGGTCGTTGCGCAAGAGGTGCAGCAGCGTGGCCTCTCGCGGCACGCCCGGGATCGAACAGGCCTCACCGTTGACCTCAAGGTGCAGCGGCTCAGCGCCGCAACTGGCCGTCACGGGTGTACATCTCCAGGTCCACGAAGGTCGAGCCGTTGTGGTTCCTTGCGCTGTAGTCGATCGGGAAATCGCCGAAGCGCGTGCTGCCGATGCCTTCGAGACCGGCGATGAAGCTGTCGCGCGTGAGCGTCTTGCCCGCGCGGCGCAGGCCCTCGACCATCACGCGCGAGGCGATGTAGCCCTCGAGCGTCGTGTAGCTGTCGATCTTCTCGCCGAACTCGGCGCGGTCGCGCTGGTAGTCGGCCACGATGGGCACGCGCACGGCCTGCGGCGGCGGCACGATGCTGGCGGTGACCAGGCCTGCGAGCTTGCCGTCGAGCCGCTTGGCGGAACCCGCCGCGTCGGTGATGCCGACCGACAGCGTGTACAGCGGCGCACCCACGCCGTTGGCGCGGTAGTCGCGCATGAACACTTCGACCATGCGGCCGGCCATGATCATCAGCACCGCGCCGGGCTTGGCGTCGGCCAGGCTGGCGACCACCTGCTTGGCGTCCTCCGCGGCAATGGCGAGCGGCAGCGTCTTCGTGACCTGCACCTTGTAGTCGGCGGCCAGTTGCTCGCAGGTGGCGAGGTTCGACTTGCCGAACGCGCTGTCCTGGTAGACCACCGCAACCGACGAGATGCCGATGGTCGAGAGATGGCTGATGATCTTGCGCAGCTCCAGGTCGTAGCCCGCGCGCACGTGGAACAGCAGGCGGTTGACCTTGGTGCGGAAAGAGGTGGTGCCCACCAGCGGCGCGAACATGGGCACGCCGGCCTTTTCCGCCAGCGGCATTGCGGCCGCAAGATTGCCGGTGGCCACGAAGCCGGCGAGCGCGAAAACCTTGTCCTCGTCGATCAGCTTGGCCGTGTTGGCGGCCGTCTTTGCCGGGTCGTAGGCATCGTCGTAGGAAACGAGTTCGACCTTGCGGCCGTTGATGCCGCCGGACTTGTTGGTCCGGTCGAAATAGAGCTTGATGCCCGCGCGGTAATCGACGCCGAAGTCTTTTGCCGGACCGCTGAAAACGGCCGACTGGCCGATCCGGATGAGGCTGTCGGTCACTCCGTTGTCGGCGCGCGCCGATCGCAGAAGACCGGGGCCCATGGCCATGGCTGCGCCGCCCGCCACCAGGGCGCGCCTTGAAATCGAAATCGTCATTGCGTCGTCAAGCTCTTTGCTGTCGTTGTTGTGGATGCGGGTGGTGAAACCGGCGCGGAGAAGCCGCTCAGGCCGACAGGATGTCGCCGGACTGGATGCGCTTGACGCCCTTGGCAGTCATCTGCTTCCACGCCGCGGCGAGCGATCCGTTGAGGTCGATGGCGCGCGTGGCGTCCTCGATCACGTAGACCTCGAAGCCGGCCTTGCGCGCATCGAGCGCGGTCCAGGCGACGCAGAAGTCGGTGGCAAGGCCGGCCACGTATACCGTCTTGATGCCGCGTTGCTTGAGGTAGCCGCCAAGGCCGGTGGCGGTCTTGCGGTCGGCCTCCTCGAACGCGGAGTAACTGTCCACGCCCTTGTGGAAGCCCTTGCGGACGATGACCTGCGCGGTGGGCAGCTTCAGGTCCTTGTGCAGCGCCGCGTCATCGGTGCCTTGCACGCAGTGGTCGGGCCAGAGCACCTGGTTGCCGTACGAGAGCTTGATGCTGCTGAACGGCTTCTGCCCGGCATGCGCGCTCGCGAACGACGCATGGCCCTGCGTGTGCCAGTCCTGCGTGACCACGATGTTCTCGAACGTATCGGCCAGCTTGTTGATCACCGGCACCACCTCGGCACCGCCCTTGACGGGCAGCGTGCCGCCGTCGACGAAGCAGTTCTGCACATCGATGACGATCAGCGCGGACTTGCCGTCGGGTTTGAGCTTCGGCGAAGCCGCGAACAACGTTCCGGTCGCACCGAGCAAGCTCAAAGCGGCCGTGGACTTCAGAAGGGATCTGCGGTGCGAGTCGTGCATGGTGTGCTCCGGTGGTTGACGAAAAGAAGAAGGCGAAAGCGTGCGTGCCGCGCTAGACGCTCAGGTAGGCGCGGCGCACCTCTTCATTGGCCGCGAGCTCTGCCATGGTGGCGTGATAGCGGATCTGGCCCTTCTCGAGCACGTAGGCCCGGTCGGACACCAGCTCGGCGAAATGCATGTTCTGTTCCGACAGCAGGATGCTCACGCCCTGCGCCTTGAGCTCCAGGATCATGTTGGCCATCTGCTCCACGATGACCGGTGCCACGCCTTCGGAAGGCTCGTCGAGCAGCACCAGGTAGGGGTTGCCCATGAGCGTGCGCGCCACCGTGAGCATCTGCTGCTCCCCGCCGCTCATGCGGCCGCCCGGCCGGTCGGGCATTTCGCCCAGGTTGGGAAAAAGCCTGAACAGCCGCTCGGGCGTCCACAGCGGCGCCTCGCTGCCGTCGGCCCAGCGGCGCGGCGGCTGCTTGCCCACCTCGAGGTTCTCCATCACCGTGAGATCGGTGAACACGCGGCGGTCTTCGGGCACGAAGCCCAGGCCGAGCTTCGCCGCGTGATGGGGCTCGCTCTTCGAGATGTCGTGGCCGAGGAAGCTGATGTTGCCCTTGCGCTTGGAGAGCATGCCGATCAGCGTCTTGAGCGTGGTCGACTTGCCCGCGCCATTGCGGCCCATGAGCGCAACGACCTCGCCGCGGCGCACTTCGAGATCGACGTCGTACAGGATCTGCGCGGCGCCGTACCAGGCGCACAGCGCGTTGGCCCGCAACAGGGTTTCGTGCGTGCTCATTAAATACCTCCGCCCTGCGGGCTGCGGTGCAGAGCGCCTTCGGGCGGCCGGGCGGCGCTCATACCGTTGCTCCCACGGCCGCATTCACTGCGGCGGCCTTCTCTGCAATCTTCTCGAATGTCTTGCCGCTGCCGAAGTACACCTCCTGCACCTTCGGGTGGTCGCGAATCTCCAGCGGCTTGCCCTGCGCGATGAGGCGACCGCGGGCCAGCACGATCATGCGGTCGGCATACGCGAACACCACGTCCATGCTGTGCTCGGTGAACAGCACCGCAAGGCCTCGTTGCACCACCAGTTCCTTGGTGAGCGCCATCAGCGAGTTGCGCTCCTTCGGTGCCATGCCGGCGGTGGGCTCGTCCATCAGCAGCAGCTTGGGCGCATTGGCCATTGCGATCGCAAGCTCCACGCGCTTGACGTCGCCGTAGGCCAGCTCGCTGCACGGCCGGTCGCCCTGCGCCTTCATACCGACTTGATCGAGCAGCGCCAGTGCCTCGTCGCGCTTGTGGTCCGCCGCGCGGCGCCACATCGAGAACAGCTTGCCATCGTGCGAGAGCATGGCCATCTGCACGTTCTCTACCACGGTGAGCGAGGCGAAGGTTTCGGCGATCTGGAAGGTGCGGCCCACGCCCTTGCGCCAGATTTCGCGGGGCTTCTGGCCCACGAGCTCGTGGCCGTCGAACACGATCGAGCCCTGGTCGGCCTTGAGCTGGCCGTTCACCATGTTGAAGGTGGTGGACTTGCCGGCACCGTTAGGGCCGATGAGGGCGAGCAGCTCGCCCGCCTTCAGCTCGAAGCTGATGCCGTCTACGGCTTTGACGCCGCCGAAGGACTTGCCTAGGTTGTCTACTTTGAGAAGGGTCATGTTTGGCTTACTCCCTCTACCTCTGGGAGAGGGTTGGGGTGAGGGCTTGCGGCTTTTTTATCAGTGCCGATGGCTTGCCTCCCGAGGCCGGGCAGATATCCCGGCCTCGGGGAGAAAAACAACCGCGGAAGAACGAACGACAAGCAGGCTTCAAGTCCGCTTCTCCTTCAAAGCAAGCTCCACTTCCGAACGGCGCCGCCCCCGCAACAATCGATCGCTCAGCTGCTTAGCAAACCCAGCAATCCCCTGCGGAAACAGCAGAACCAACAGCAAGATGATCGCGCCCAACGTAGCCCGCCAGTAATCCGTATTGCGCGCCACAGTGTCATGCAGCCAGCTGAAAGTTACGGCCCCCACCACCGGCCCCGCCAACGTCTGAATACCGCCAAGCAGCACCATCACCAATCCATCCACCGACTTGTCGACACTCAGGCTCTCAGGCGAAATGCTCCCCTTCGAAAAGGCATAGAGCGAGCCGGCAAGCCCCGCAGCAGCGCCGGCAATGACAAAAGCGGTCCATTGCATGCGCTTGACGTCAATGCCGATCGCATCCGCACGCAGCACCGAATCGCGCCCCGCGCGCAGCGCATAGCCAAACGGCGAAAACAGCACGCGCCGCAGCATCAAAATGCCGGCCGCCACCAGCACCAGCGTGAGCCAGTAGTAAGTGCGCTTGTCCGACAGCCACTCCGAAGGCCACACGCCGGTGAGCCCGTTGCTGCCGCCGGTAAATGAATCCCATTGGTAGACCACGGCCCAGGTGATCTGCGCAAAGGCCAGCGTGAGCATCGCAAGGTACACACCCGAGAGCCGCACCGCGAACCAGCCGTAGACCAAAGCGCCGATGGCGGCGACCAGCGGCGCGACGACGAGCGCAAGCTCCATGGGCATGCCGCTCGCGCGCACCAGCAGCGCGGCGCCGTAGGCACCGAGGCCGAAGTACGCCGCATGGCCGAACGAGTGCATGCCGGCCGGGCCCATGATGAAGTGCAGGCTGGCCGCGAAGAGCGCCGCAATCAGCAGGTCGATCATCAGCACCGTGGTGTACGGCGAATCGGCCGTGAGCAGCGGCATCGCCATGAGCGCCAAGCCGAGTGCGGCGACGAGCCACAAATAGCCCTTGCTCGCGCGCCGCAGCGGCTCTTCCTGCATGCCCACGTAGCGGCTCGGCGCCTGCGGCCGGCCGAGCAGGCCCCAGGGGCGCCACACCAGCACGATGGCCATCACGATGAAGTCGACCACCAGCGTGAGCTTGGAGAACGACACGCTGTAGCCGAATATCTCGACCACGCCGAGCCAGATGCACACCGCCTTGATTTCGGAGAGCAGCAGCGCCGCCACATAAGCGCCGGGAATCGAGCCCATGCCGCCCACCACCACCACCACGAAGGCCGCGCCGATGGTGTTGAGGTCCATCGCGAGCGTGGCCGGCTCGCGCGGCAGCTGCAGCGCACCGCCCAATGCCGCGAGCGTGGCGCCTAGCGCGAACACCGCCGTGAACAGCCAGGCCTGGTTCACGCCCAGCGCGCTGACCATCTCGCGGTCTTGCGTGGCGGCGCGAACCAGCGTGCCCCAGCGGGTGCGCGTGAGCAGCAGCCACATGAGGCCGAGCACGACGGGTCCGACGACGATCAGGAACAGGTCGTAGGTCGGAAACTGCCGGCCCAGGATGTCGACCGAGCCCGACAGGCCCGGCGCGCGCGGGCCGAGCAGTTCGTCGGGCCCCCAGACATACAGCACCGCATCCTTGATGACGAGCACCAGTGCGAAGGTGGCCAGCAGCTGGAACAGCTCGGGCGACTTGTAGATGCGGCGCAGCAGCACCATCTCGATCAGCGCGCCGATCACGCCCACCGCCAGCGCGGCAATCAGCACGGCCGGCCAGAAGCCGAGCGTGCCGAGCTTGTCGACCAGCGTGTAGGCAAGGTAGATGCCCACCATGAAGAAAGAGCCATGCGCAAAGTTGACGATGCGCGTGACGCCGAAGATCAACGAAAGGCCGGCTCCCACGAGGAACAGCGACGAAGCAGACGACAGTCCGGTGAGGAACTGAAGCAGCAGGGACGAGAGGCTCATGGGTGCAAGCGTTCCGAGAAGATGGAAAGATCAGTCGGCCGCGCGGGACTTCTTGACGTCCGCCGCGCTCGGCTGGAACTTGGCGCCGTCGAAGTACGTGTAGTCGACCATCACGCCCTTGCCGTTCTCGTTCTTCGTCTTGCCGACGAAGGCGCCCATGGTCGACTGGTGGTCTTCGGCGCGATAGCTGATCTTGCCGAAGGGCGAGTCGACCTGCAGGCCCCTGAAGGCGGCAATGAGCTTGGGCGTCTCGGTGCTCTTGGCTTTTTCGATGCCGGCCGCCACCGACTTGATCATGGTGTAGCCAACCACTGAGCCCAGGCGCGGGTAGTCCTTGTACTTGCCGTGGTACGCAAGGAAGAAGGCCTTGTGCTCGGGCGTCTGGATGCCGTACCAGGGGTAGCCCGTCACGATCCAGCCGTTGGGCGTTTCGTCCTTGAGCGGATCGAGGTACTCGGGCTCGCCGGTGAGCACGCTCACCACCGTGCGGTCCTTGAAGAGTCCGCGGGTATTGCCTTCGCGCACGAACTTGGAAAGGTCGGCACCAAACAGCACGTTGAAGACCGCGTCGGGTTTGGCATCGGCCAGCGCCTGCACCACGGCGCCCGCATCGACCTTGCCGAGCGGCGGCGCCTGTTCGGCGACAAATTCCACGTCGGGTTGCGCGGCCTTCAGGAGCGTCTTGAATGCGGCCACGGCCGACTGGCCATACTCGTAGTTGGGGTACACGATGGCCCAGCGCTTTTTCTTGAGCTTGGCCGCTTCAGGCACGAGCATCGCGGCCTGCATGTAGGTGCCGGGACGCAGGCGGAAGGTGTATTCGTTGCCGCCCTGCCAGGTCATCTTGTCGGTCAGCGGTTCGCCGGCCAGGAAGAAGATTTTTTTCTGCTTGGCGAAGTCGGCCACGGCCAGGCCGGTGTTCGACAGGAAGGTGCCCGTGAGCACGTCGATCTTCTCGCGCGCCACCAGCTCTTCGGCCACGCGCACGGCGTCACCGGGGTTGGCGTTGTCGTCGCGCGTGATGAGCTCGACCTTGCGGCCGTTGACGCCGCCCTTGGCGTTGATCTCCTCGACCGCCAGTTCCATGCCCTTCTTGTAGGGCTCGAGGAAGGCGGGCTGGGCCTTGTAGCTGTTGACCTCGCCGATCTTGATCACGCCCTGGGCATGGGCAGGAACGAGGGCCGTGGCCAGGGTGGCAACGGCCGCGGCGCTGAAGACGTGACGCAATGGGTTCATGAGGAAGCTCCTTGGGATCGAAAGAGAAAGAAACGTGGTGGATGCACGGGTGGGCGAGCGGCGACGGCGCGTTCAACGCAGCCCGTCTTCACCCTTGATTTCGCTCGCCTGCAGCCCGCCGATGCGGGGCAGCGGACGGCCGCTGTCGGTGACGGCCACCGCCACCACGATCTCGTTGGCGCGCGGCGCGTCGGACACGCGCGCCTCGACGGCGTCGAAGTGGCTGCGCACGAAGGCCGCGTCCTTGTGGCCGAGCGGCACGTCGATGGCCGTGCCGAGCGTGCCGCGCTTCTTGGCCGAGGGCACGAGCGCCGCGCCCTTTTCGACCGCCACGCGCAGCGGCGCGCCGAGCTTCGGATGCAGGATGGCGGCCGCATGCTCCAGCTCGCCGCTCTCGCCGACGATGGCGGCCTTGCCGTAGCTCTGCGCCTGGCCGGGTTCGATGCCGAGCGCCTTCACGGCCTTCTGGCCGAGCAATGCGCCAAGCTCTTCGCCGATGGCGATCAGCTCGTCGAGGTTCTCGCTGAAGCGGCCCGCGTAGGGGTTCTCGATCACCGCGATGGCGACGGCGCGTCGCGTGGGCGGATCGATCGCCTGGCCCATTTCCTTGCGGGTTTCGTCGACCTGCACGACGAGCTTGCGGATGTTGGCGGTCATGTCTTGTGTTCCTTCTTGTCTCGGTGCGGGCGGCTCAGCGCAGGCCGTCCCATTTGCTGATGTTCTCGGCACGAAGCCCGCCGACGCGGTCATGGATGCGGTAGCCCGTGCTCATCGCCAGGATGAAGACGATCTCGTCGGCCACTGGTGCGCCGGGCACCCGCACTTCGATGGCGTCGAACTGGCCGCGCACGTAGCTGGCATTGATGTTGGTGAGCGGCACATCGAGCGCGGCGCCGGGCGGCCCGACCTTCTTGGTCGAGGGCACGATGGAGAGCGCATTACCGGGCTGGCCGGTCTTTGCCTCGGCCTTGCCCGCGGTGTAGGCCGCGCGATCGCCCTTCCAGCCGAGCAGCTCGCGCATCGCATAGCCGCCAGGCACATGCCAGAGCGCGCCGTGCTCGAGTTCGCCCGCCGCGCCGACGATGGCACCTTTGCCATAGGTGGCGATCTGTTCGAGCGGCACGTCCATGGCGGCATGCAGCTTGTGCGCCATGTCGACACCCACGGGATCGAGCAGCGCCATCATCGGCAGGATGTCGGGTTCGTAGCGGCCCGCGAACGGATTGGTCAGCACCGCGCCGATGGCACCACGCACCAGCGGCGTCTGGGCGCGCGGCCCGAACTCGTGGTGAATGTGCTCGACATGGGTGAAGACGCGGCGTATATCGATCATGAAAAAGAACCTTGCTTTTCGTTAAGCAAATACTGAACCAACTGCACCGGACGGCGATTGTCGCAGCGCCTTCGAGCATAAGGGTTCGACAAGTCGCCACTGCCCCTGGCAAACGAGCAGGGCCGCCCAGATGAGCCCGCCTTTTTGCAGCACCCTGGCGCACACGGCGCCGGTATCGAGCGCGCTTTTCACCTGCGCGGGCGCCAGCGGCGGTACGTCGACGGTGACCGGAAGGTCGCCGAGATCGGTGTCGTCCTTGCGCTCGTTGGCGGGGCGCCGCTGGATGGCGGCGTCGTCCACGTCGACGGCATTGGCGATCACCGTGGCGGCGGCGTCGGCCTCGGCCGCGGTGGCGGCGAGCACGGTCACGCTGTCGGCAATGCCCAGCGAGAAACTGCGGCCGCGCCAGCCGCTGGTGGCCACGCCGCGCACCGGCTGCTCGGCGCTGATTTCGAACTGTCCATCGGTGGTGAGGATGCCGCCGTCACGCCAGTCGAAGCGCGCAAGGTCGGCATAAACGCCCACGCGCGCCGACTGCGCTGGAGCGAGGTGCAGCGCAATGTCGCCGCCGTTGTTGATCCAGGCGCGCTCGATGCCTGGACGCTCATAGAACGCGATCAGCTCCTGCGCCACCGAACCGGCCACTGCCGCCATGGGGGTGATGAACATCGGCGAGAACGCGGCGCACGCGTCCCACATGCGCCGGCCGACCACGCCGCGCGGGCGCATGTTGTCGCTTGCGGGCAGGCGCAGCAGCGGCAGCTCCTGCACCAGTTCGCCCAGCACATGGCCGAAGCGCGCCCATGCGGCATCGTGCGCGGCGGCCACGGCGTAGGGATCGCCGAAGGCCTCGGCCACGATATCGATGGGGCCATGGTTGAAGTGCCAGCGGTTCTTGTCGAGCGCGGCGCGCAGGGCGGTCATGGTTCAGCCCAGCATCGGGGCATGGCCGAGCGGCCACGGATTCGCTTCGTCCATGACGACCCATTGCCGCGCCAGCGGCGCGCCGTCTTCCTGCCACGCGCCGCGCGCAAGCGCCTGCTCGAGCGAGAAGACGTGTTCCATGTGGCCGCCGAGCGCCTGGTAGTCGTCCCGCCGCATGCTGAACTCGATGGGCGCCACGATGGCTGGCGTGGGCACGGTGCCAAAGCTGTTGTCGGGCATGCGCATGACGTCGGCCATCACGGTGATGCCGCCGCCGGGCCACACATAGGCCGGCGCGCCGCCGCAGGTCACGTTGACGAGCGCGCGCTTGATGGCGCGCGTCAGCAGCACGGGGTTTTCGGTAACGCCGGCACGCAGACTGCCGCCCGCACCGCCGAGGAACAGCACCGTGCACAGCGACGGCTCGCAGTTCTCGCCGATGCGCTCGACGATGCGCTTCACCTCGGCGGGCATTTCCTGTTCGACAGGCTTCAGCGCCTCGTCGAGCACGTACCACTGCGCGTGCTCGCCGGTGGTCGATGTCATCAAGAGGCGCAGGCCGGGGCGCGCAATGCCTTCTTCCCAGCCTTCGATGATCGAGAGCGGATCGGCGATGTCGGTGCCGCCCCAGCCGTTGCCCGGGTTCGCCACCTGGAAGTAGCGCCCCGGCGTGGACTTGCGCCCCAGCATCTGGATGCCCGAGGGCGCCATGTCGAGGCAGCGGCCGGCCTGGTGCTCGGTGAGCACGCCGGTGATGTGATCGTCCACCACCACCACCTCGTCGGCCACGCCCGCGAACTGGCGCGCGAAGATGCCCACCGCCGCAGAGCCGCAGCCCACCCGCATGCGCTGCTCTTCCACGCCATTGACGATGGGCGCCTTGCCGGCCTGGATGACAAGCGTGGAGCCGCCGTCGATGGTGCACTCAACCGCCTTCTTGTTGCCCAGCAGCTGCATCAGCTCGGCCGTCATGCGGCCTTCCTTCTTGCTGCCGCCGGTGAGGTGGTGCACGCCGCCGAGCGAGAGCATCTGCGAGCCGTATTCGGCCGTGGTGACGTGGCCGACTACTTCGCCGCGGTAGCGCACGTTGGCCTGCTCGGAGCCCAGGAACCGGTCGGTATCGATCTTCACCTTGAAGCTGCAGTAGCTGAAGATGCCCTCGGTGACGACGGTGACCATGTCAACGCCCTGGGCTTTCGAGGCGACGATGAAAGGCGCCGGTTTGTAGTCGGGATAGGTGGTGGACGAGCCCACGCCGGTGACGAAGACTTCGTCGGCGTGCAGCAGGTCGCCGCTCCAGTCGGGGGTGCCTGCCTCGGCCTTCTCCGCGGCGGGGCGGTCGAAAGGCACAAGCACCGGCGCCTCGCTCGCGATCTCGCGGCGCAGCAGGACCACGGGGTCGACGCGCACCAGCACGCCTTCCCTGTTGGCATAGCGGTCGCAGGCGCCGGTGCGGCCGTCGGAGATCTGGCACAACACCGGGCAGGCGTTGCACTCGACCTTGGCGGTGCTCATGCGCTCGTTGCGCAGTGGCGCCTTGCCGAAGGCGCCGCCGACATCGAAGGCCACTGGCATGTCCATGCCGGGCAGTCCGTCTGTCTTGGTGTGTTCTGTCATCGGGGCGATCTCGTGTGCGTGTGGTGCGGGGCCGGTGCCGGTGCCGGTGCCGGTGCCGGGAGTCTCGGTCTGCAAAGGGTTGCAACAAACGTGCCGTCCGCCCGCTTGTGCGCCGCCCTCGGTTTGTGTAGCATTCCCTACACTTTCATGTTGCGTTCACTACATTCGCGGTCAATGTAGCAAACAGGCCCGATGCTTGCAATGGTGTTTTCTCGCGGTGTGCTTCGGGGGTTTTTCCGACCAACGACAATGGAGGGTTCGCAGCCGGCCAGGGCTGCACGCCCCACAGGCGTGCATTCCGGCCCCAGCCACCTTCCACTGTTCAACCAACTCTTGAGTTCCGTATGAGTGCATTCAGCGAAGAACGCGTCCTGAGCGTCCACCACTGGACCGACCGCCTGTTCACCTTCACCACCACGCGCGACCCGGCGCTGCGCTTCTCGAACGGTCATTTCACGATGATCGGGCTGAAGGTCAACAACAAGCCGCTGCTGCGCGCCTACAGCATCGTGAGCCCGAACTACGAGGAGCATCTCGAGTTCCTGAGCATCAAGGTGGAAGAAGGCCCGCTCACCTCCAAGCTGCAGCACATCCAGGTTGGCGACACCATCATCGTGGGCCGCAAGCCGACCGGCACGCTGCTGATCGACTACACGCTGCCAGGCAAGCGCCTGTACCTGTTCGGCACGGGCACCGGCCTTGCACCGTTCATGAGCATCATCCGCGACCCGGACACCTACGAGAAGTTCGAGCAGGTCATCCTGGTGCACGGCGTGCGCCAGGTCGACGAACTGGCCTATCACGACCTCGTGACCGACCACCTGCCCAAGCACGAGTTCCTGGGCGAGATGGTCGAGAAGCAGTTGCTCTACTACCCGACGGTCACGCGCGAGGAGTTCCGCAACCAGGGCCGCATCACCGACCTGATCTCGACCAACAAGCTCACCGACGACCTAGGCCTGCCCCCGCTCAATCCGGTCGAAGACCGCGTGATGCTGTGCGGCAGCCCCGGCCTGCTGGTGGACCTGAAGCACATCCTCGAAGGGCGCGGCTTCAAGGAAGGCAACACGTCTACGCCTGGCGATTTCGTCGTCGAACGCGCCTTCGCCGAAAAGTAATGTTCGCCCCCCGGCTTTTCACTCGCTTCGCTCGTGTAGCGCCACCGCCCGAGGGGGAGGCGCGGTCCGCCTTGGGGCGGCCCGGCGGCGACCGCCGGTAATGGAACGCAAGCCTGCTGCATCCAAGCCACAGCGCCGCACCGGCGTGCGCGAGGCCGCGGCGCAGGCCACGCGCGACAGCATCCTGAAGTCGGCGACCAAGGTGTTCGCCAAATACGGCTACGACGGCGGCAGCGTGGAGAAGATCTCCAAGGCCGCCAAGTCGTACGACCGCATGATCTATTACTACTTCGGCAGCAAGGAAGGCCTCTTCATCGCGGTGCTCGAAGGCATCTACAAGCGCATGGACGATGCCGAGGCCGCGATTGCGCTCGACGCTTCGAGGCCCGTGGAAGCGCTCACCGAAGTCATCCGCTTCGTGCTGGGCTACTACCGCAAGAACCCCGAGTTCGTCACGCTCCTGAACACCGAGAACCTGCACAAGGGCCGCCACATCTCCAAGTCGCTGCGGGCGCGCGAATACTCGTCGCGCGCAGTCGCGATCATTGCCGAGATCCTGTCGAGCGGCGCGTCCCAGGGGCTGTTCCGCAAGGACCTGAGCGCGCGCGACATCTACCTGCTGATCGCGTCCACCGGCTACTTCTACACCTCGAACCGGCACACGCTCACCGCGTTCCTGGGCGAGCCGCTGGAATCGCCCGAGGCGATCACGCACTGGGAAGACTTCGTGATCGAGACCGTGCTGCGCACCGTGCGCGCGGACGACATCCAGGAGCAAGAGAACACCTCCCCACCCCACGACCAGGACCACACGAAATGGCAGAAATCGCAGCCGGCGCCAAGTCGGGCAAAGTCGTCATAAAGAACATCGGGCTCTTGCTCTCGGGCGACATCGACAAGCCCATCCTCGACGCCGACACCCTCGTGGTGAACGACGGCCTGATCACCCAGATCGGCAAGGAAAAGGACTGCGACCTCGAAGGCGCGAAGACCGTCATCGACGCGAAGCAGACTTGCGTGGCGCCGGGCCTGATCGACAGCCACGTGCACCCGGTGTTCGGCGACTGGACACCGCGCCAGGGGCAGATCGGCTGGATCGACTCCACCATGAACGGCGGCGTGACCACGATGATCTCCGCCGGCGAGGTGCACCTGCCCGGCCGCCCGAAGGACATCGTGGGCCTGAAGGCGCTGGCCATCACCGCGCAGCGGGCGTTCGACAACTTCCGCCCTGGCGGCGTGAAAGTGCTGGCGGGCGCGCCGGTCATCGAGAAGGGCATGGTCGAAAGCGACTTCAAGGAGTTGGCTGACGCCGGCGTGGGCCTGCTCGGCGAAGTGGGCCTGGGCTCGGTCAAGGCCGGGTACGAGGCCAAGGAGATGGTGGCCTGGGCGCGCAAGTACGGCATCCAGAGCACCATCCACACGGGCGGCCCGTCGATCCCCGGCTCGGGCCTGATCGACAAGGACGTGGTGCTGGAAGCCGACGCCGACATCATCGGCCACATCAACGGCGGCCACACCTCGCTGCCAGAGGCGCATGTGTGCGAGCTGTGCGAGAAGAGCTCGCGCGCGATCGAGATCGTGCACAACGGCAACGAGAAGGTGGCCATTGCGGCGGCCAGGGCCGCGCTCGAACTCAAGTGCCCGCACCGCGTGATCCTCGGCACCGACGGACCCGCGGGCTCAGGGGTGCAGCCGCTGGGCATCCTGCGCATGGTGGCCATGCTCTCGTCCATCGCCAACATTCCGGCCGAGCTGGTGTTCTGCTTTGCCACCGGCAACACGGCGCGCATTCGCAAGCTCAACTGCGGGCTGATCGAAGTGGGCCGCGACGCCGACTTTGTCTTCATGGACCGCGCGCAGCATTCGCCCGCACCGGGCCTGCTGGAGAGCGTGCAGCTCGGCGACATTCCGGGCGTGGGCATGGTGATGATCGACGGTATCGTGCGCTGCGGCCGCAGCCGCAACACGCCGCCCGCGACAGAGATTCCGGTGGTGGTTTCGGCCTCCCACTGAAAGAGCACGGTGCTCCCCGCGTTGTTCCCTCTCCCTCCGGGAGAGGGCTAGGGTGAGGGCCGCGGCGCACATGCAACACCGCCGCACGCTTCCTGCATCTACCGCGCGCGAAACACCAGATACCGCGCCGACAGGAAGTTCACGACAAGCCCCGCACAACTGCCCAGCGCCACGCCGGCCGCCGGCGCCCATGGCCCCTTGGCCCAGTGCAGCACGAGCACATACGCGCCATAGTTGACGACCGCACCACCCAGCATGGTCACAAGGTAGCCGAGATACTCGCGCACTACCGAAGCATCGGAACGCCGGAAGGTATAGCGCCGGTTCAACGCCCACGTGGCCGTGGCCGCCGCAAGAAACGACACCACCCGCGCCCCGTACCAACCCAGCAGCGGCGAGACGAGATAGAGCACGGCGACGTCCACGACGAAGCCGATCGCGCCCACCACAGCGAACGACAGGAACTGCCGGCCAAGCTTCATTTGCCGCCGGCGAAGTAGCGCACGCCAGGCGTGGCCAGGTAGCGCAGCCGCTTGGCCTCGCGGCGGCCGAGCCGGATGGCGTGCATCACGACGCCGCAGACCATCGACAGCATCGCGGCCAGCATGGCGCCGGTTGCCAGCACCGCTGTGGGGAGCCGGGGCACCAGGCCGGTGTGCAGGTAAGTCACCAGCAGCGGAATGGCCAGTGCAATGGCGCCCGCCGCGAGCAGCCCCGCCAGGATGGAGAAGAACTGCAGCGGCCGCTCGCTGATGAAGAGCTTGCAGATGGTCCTGAGGATGCGCCAGCCGTCGCGGTAGGTCGACAGCTTGCTGTGCGAACCCTCGGGCCGCGTGCTGTAGGCGGTGTCGAGCTCGGCGTAGGGCATGCGCAGCTCGAGCGCGTGCACCGTGAGCTCGGTCTCGATCTCGAAGCCGTGCGAGAGCGCCGGGAACGACTTGGCATAGCGGCGCGAAAAAACGCGGTAGCCCGAGAGCATGTCGGTCAGGCCCCCGCCGAACAGCTGCGCCACCGCGCCGGTGAGCATCCGGTTGCCCAGGCGGTGGCCCGCACGATAGGTGAGCGCGTTCTGTCCATCGTCGACGCGGCAGCCCACCACCATGTCGAGATTGCGCTCCACGAGCAGATCGATCAGCCGCGGCGCGCTGGCCACGTCGTAGGTGGCGTCCCCATCGACCGTGACGTACACGTCGGCCTCGACGTCGGCGAACATGCGCCGTACCACGTTGCCCTTGCCAGGCGCCGCCACGTGCGTCACGAAGGCGCCGCTCGCGCGTGCGATGGCCGCCGTGTCGTCGCTCGAGTTGTTGTCGAAGACGTGGATCTCGGCCTCCGGCAGCGCCGCGCGGAATTGCGCGACCACCTGCGCGATCGACAGCGCCTCGTTGTAGCAGGGGATCACCGCTGCGATGCGCAGGGGTGCACGGGCTGCGGCGGATTGGTTGTCGTCGGTCATGGTGCGGTCGAAAGAATGCGATAGGCCCGGCCGCCGTCTTTCTCATACAGCAGCGCGAAATGCTGGTCGAAACCGGGCCGGGTGGCGAGCGTGGGCACCATCGACGTGGGCATGACGATGGCGGTGAAACCCCGCTGCGCCAGCTTGACCGCCATGTCGCCCGGGGGCAGCAGCAGGAAATCGCGGTAGCGCCAGGGGCCGAGCGTATCGCCCCAGATCGGATTGGGGCCGTAGTAGATCGCCTCGTTCAGCGCAATCTGGTAGACGCGGCCATCGGCATGCTGGCGCAGGTAGTCCATGGCGGCATAGCCCGGCACATGCTGGCGCAGGAAGGCTTCGCGTGCTTCAGGCGTGGGCGAGATCATCGCGACCTTGGCGGCGGTCTGCTTCAGCGACACCGCGGCGAGCGCGGCCACCAGCAGCACCACGAGCCAGTCGCCGGCGAGGCCCAGGCGGCCAGCGGGTGCGGCAGGCGCATCCACGGCGGTTGCCGCTTCACCCCGGGCTCCGAACACCCGCCGCACTCCGCCGCCGATCCACCCGAACAGCACCTGCCAACCGACGGCCGCCATCAGCGCGAGAAGCGGAAACGAGGCCGTGAGATAGCGCGGATAGCGCGAGGTCGCAAGCCACACGGCCACCGAATAGAAGCAGAACCAGCCGGCCGCGCGAACGGCGGCCGAGCGCTTCCACCACACGCTGAGCGGTGCCAGGAACACGGCCCAGATCAGCGCGTTGGGCCGCGCCGCGTGGTCGCGCACGTCGGCCACCTGCTGCACGTAGTCGGCCGGGATCCAGTCGGTGAAACCGAACACGCGCGCGCCGATGGGGTTGAACGGATCGCCGGTCATGATGGCGTTGCGCGCATACCAGTAGATGCACGGCACCAGGAAGCACAGCAGCGCGAGTGCCCAGGCCTTGGGGTGGCGCTCATGCCAAACGACGAACAGCGCCACCAGCGGCAGGAAAGTGAGCGCCTGGTACTTCGAGCCCGCAGCCACGCCTAGGCAGAACGCCGCAAGCCCCAGCCAGCGCATGCCCGCCTGGACCGGCTGCGACTCACGCCACCACCATAGCGCCACGCAGGCGCCGAGCGCGAAGAGCGCCACGCCCATGTCGATGAGCGCATTCGAATAGTCGCCGATACCGATCCAGATGGCGGTGCCGATCAAGGCCGTGAGCCGGTTGGTGTGCTGCATGCCGAGGCGCAAGACCATGACCGCCGAAAGCAGGCCCGCCAGCGCATTGAGAAAGTGCGGCAGCACGTCGTCGCCCACCTGCAGCGCGGCGGCGTACAGCAGGTTGTAGTTGTACGGAAACCAGGGGTAGCGCAGCCACTCGTGGATGCCAAGGGAGCCCTGCTGCGCCACCTGCCGCGCATAGGGCAGGTGGTACATCAGCTCGTCGAAGGCGGCGGGCGGCGCGAGCGGTGCGGCCAGCGCGGGCAGCGCCACCAGCGCCAGGGCAATGGCGGCGATCTTGTCGGCGCGCGTCCAGGGTGCGGCAGGCGCCGGTGAAGCCCCAACAGCGCGCCACCAGGGCAGCAGCTGCAGCGCGGCGGCCAGCACGCCGGCAACGATCAGCGCCACGGTGGCGCCCACCTTGAATGCGCCGAAGATCGCCAGCACCTGGAAGGCGCAGATGAAGAGGCCGACGCCCAGGGTCGCTGCCATGGCCGCTTCGAGCCAGGCGTCACGCCGTGGCGGCGGCGAAAGGCGCACCAGAAGCGCGCGTCCGAAACCCCAGCAGGCAAGGACAAAGACAGCCAATGCCGCGTAGTGCGCGGCGGCAAACATCAACTTCTGAATAACAACTCCCGGCGCCGGTCGGCCATGCCGGCCGGCAGGTTCAAAGGTTCGGCGCCAGCAGGCGCTCGAGGTCGGATTCGCTCTCCTTGCGCCGCGCCGCCTGGTCCTGCAATTGGTCGTGCCCGATCTTGCCGACATTGAAGTACGTCGACTCGGGGTGGCTCAGGTAGAAGCCGCTCACGCTGGCGGCGGGCATCATAGCGAGGCTTTCGGTCAGCGTCATGCCAATGTCCGCGCAGTTCAGAAGGTCGAACATCGGGCGCTTCACGCTGTGGTCCGGGCAGGCCGGGTAGCCGGGCGCGGGGCGGATGCCGCGGTATTTCTCGGCGATCATGTCCTCGTTGCTCAGGCCCTCATCGGGCGCATAGCCCCAGAGGTCGGTGCGCACGCGGTGGTGCAGCGATTCGGCAAAGGCCTCGGCCAGCCGGTCGGCCAGCGCCTTGAGCATGATGGCGGAGTAGTCATCGAGATCGTCGATGAAGTACTTCTCTTTCTTCTCGACGCCCAGGCCCGCGGTAACCGCGAACACACCCACATAGTCTTTCAGCCCGCTGTCCTTCGGCGCGACGAAGTCGGCCAGGCAGCGGCTGGGCCGCATCACGCCGTCGATCACCTGCTTCTCGGTCTGCTGGCGCATGCCGTACCAGGTCATGGCGACCTCGCTGCGCGTTTCATCCGTGTAGAGCTCGATGTCGTCGTCGTTCACCGTGTTGGCGGGCCAGAAGCCGGCGATGCCGCTGGCGCTGAGCCAGCGCCCTTCGATCAAACGCTTGAGCATGCGCTGGCCGTCGGCGTACACGCGCACGGCCTCGGTGCCGACGATCTCGTCTTTCAGGATGGCCGGAAACGGGCCGGCCAGGTCCCAGGTCTGGAAGAACGGGCCCCAGTCGATGTACTTGGCGAGCTCGGTCAGGTCGAAGTTCTTGAACACGCGGCGGCCGATGAACTTGGGCACCGGCGGCGTGTAGTTTGTCCAGTCGATCGGCGTCTTGTTGGCGCGCGCCTTGGCCAGCGGCCACATCGGCACCTGCTTCTTGTTGGCGTGCTGCGTGCGCACCTTCTCATAGTCGGCGTTGATCTCGTCGATGTACGCGGTGGCCTGCTCCGACAGCAGCGACTGCGCCACGCTCACGCTGCGCGAGGCATCGGGCACGTAGACCACGGGGCCTTCGTAGTGCGGCGCAATCTTCACGGCCGTGTGCACGCGGCTGGTGGTCGCGCCGCCGATGAGCAGCGGAATCTTCTTGATGCGGAAGTGGTCGTCCTTCTGCATCTCGCCGGCCACGTACTGCATCTCTTCCAGGCTGGGCGTGATGAGGCCCGAGAGGCCGACGATGTCCGCGCCCTCCACCTTGGCCCGGGCCAGGATCTCGTGGCACGGGACCATCACGCCCATGTTCACCACTTCGAAGTTGTTGCACTGGAGCACCACGGTCACGATGTTCTTGCCGATGTCGTGCACGTCGCCCTTCACCGTGGCGATGATGATCTTGCCCTTGGTGCGCACGTCGCGGCCCGCGGCCTCGTCCTGGCGCTTTTCTTCCTCGATGTACGGGATGAGGTGGGCCACGGCCGACTTCATCACGCGCGCCGACTTCACCACCTGCGGCAGGAACATCTTGCCCTGGCCGAACAGGTCGCCCACGATGTTCATGCCGTCCATGAGCGGCCCTTCGATCACGTGCAGCGGGCGGCCGCCCTTGGCGAGGATCTGCTGGTAGGCCTCCTCGGTGTCTTCGACGATGAAGTCGGTGATGCCGTGCACCATGGCGTGCGAGAGGCGCTGGTTCACATGCACCGGATGCTCGGGCGTGCCGCGCCATTCGAGCTTCTTGCTGTCGTCCTTGGCGCCGCTCTTGGCCGTCTCGGCCACTTCGACGAGGCGCTCTCCGGCATCCGGCCGGCGGTTCAGCACCACGTCTTCCACGCGCTCGCGCAAGGTCGGCTCCAGGTCGTCGTACACGCCCACCATGCCGGCGTTGACAATGCCCATGTCCATGCCCGCCTGGATGGCGTGGTACAGGAACACGGTGTGGATGGCCTCGCGCACCGGATCGTTGCCGCGGAAGCTGAAACTCACGTTGCTCACGCCGCCAGACACCTTGGCGCCCGGCAGGTTCTCTTTGATCCAGCGCACAGCGTTGATGAAGTCGACCGCGTAGTTGTCGTGCTCCTCGATGCCGGTGGCAATCGCGAAGATGTTGGGGTCGAAGATGATGTCCTCGGGCGGAAAGCCCACCTCGTCCACCAGGATGCGGTAGGCCCGCTCGCAGATCTCGATCTTGCGTTCGTAGGTGTCGGCCTGGCCCTTCTCGTCGAAGGCCATGACCACCGCGGCGGCGCCGTAGCGCTTCACCAGCTTGGCCTCGTGCTTGAATTTGTCGACGCCCTCCTTCATGGAGATGGAATTGACGATGCCCTTGCCCTGGATGCAGCGCAGGCCCGCCTCGATCACCTCCCACTTGGAGCTGTCGACCATCACCGGCACGCGCGCGATGTCGGGCTCGCTCGCGATGAGGTTCAAAAAGCGGACCATCGCGGCCTTGCTGTCGAGCATGGCCTCGTCCATGTTGATGTCGATGACCTGCGCACCGTTCTCGACCTGCTGGCGCGCCACGGCCAGGGCGTCTTCGAACTGGCCGTTCAGGATCATCCGCGCGAAGGCCTTGGAGCCGGTAACGTTGGTGCGCTCGCCGATGTTGACGAACAGCGACCCGGCGTCGATGGCCACCGGCTCGAGGCCGGACAGCTTCATCGGGGGAACGGAGGGCGTGCGAACTTCGCTCATGGGGGGCTCACCTGTGCAGGAAAAAACGTCAGGTGAGCGTCGTTTGCGGCTTGCGCCCCGGCTGGCGGAGCGCCTTCCAAGCCTGACGGCGGGCCTGTTGACTAGGGCCGCCGCTGCAACGCTCCTTGGAAGGGAGCGCAATTTTACCGGCTGCGGCAAGGGCCGCGGCCACAGGGGATGTTCAGGCGCCCTGCCCGGCCGCCGATGCCGGCGCGAGCGGCGCGGCCGATGCGGGAAGCCCGAACACCCGGTCGAAGGCCCAGTTGAAGACGAAGGTGTAGACCAGGAAGAACACCACGAGACCCAGGTCCATCACCAGCGCCTGCCAGAGACTCACGCCCAGGCCCCAGGCGAACATCGGCACCAGGAAGGCGATCAGTCCGCCTTCGAAGCCGATGGCGTGCGCCACGCGGCGGCGCACGCTGCGCCCGCGCACCGCCTGGCGCGACTCCCAACGCTCGAACAGGGCGTTGAACACCAGGTTCCAAATCACGGCGACGACCGAAGCCGCCGCGGCCAGCACGCCGGAATGGCCAAGCCCGGCGTCGGTCATCAGCGCCAGGCCGGCGCTGGCGGCCACGATGGCGATCCCTTCGTAAAGGGTGATGTAGATGACGCGACGCTGAAACCCCTGCATGACTGTTCCCTGAATGGATGAGGCAATGGTCTGAACTTTATTTGCCTATTGCTGATATAAAAAGTTAACTTCCTTCAGTTTTATTGATAGAACGACGCATGGCCTTCTCCAGCGACAACATCGAAGTCTTCCTGGCTGTGGTCGACCACGGCTCCTTTTCCGCCGCGGCGCGCGCGTTGCACAAGGTGCCGTCGGCCGTGAGCATGGCCATTGCAAACCTCGAGGCCGAACTGGCCCTGCCGCTTTTCGACCGCAGCGGCCGCGAGCCGCAGCCCACTGCCGCCGCCCGTTCGCTGGAACCGCAGGCGCGGCTCCTGGCGGCCCAGCTCAAGCAGCTGCAGGTGCAGGCGCTGGCTCTCACGCAGGGTTTGGAGAATCGACTCACGCTGGCGATCGCCCCCGAGTTGCTCGCTGCGCCGTGGAGCGGGCCGCTGGCCGCGCTGGCCGAGGAATATCCGCTGCTGCAGGTCGAAGTGCTGGCCGCTCCGCAGGCCGACGCGCTGGCGCTGCTGCACAGTGGCCGCGCGCAATTGGCGCTGGTGTTCGAGCGCCCGAGCCTCGACGGCCGCGAAGGTTTCCAGGAGGTGGGCAGCGACACCATGGTGGCCGTGATGGCGCCCAATCATCCCGTGCTGGTTGCGGCCGGCGGCGAGCGCCTGCGGGAGGAACACCTCACGAACACGCGGCAGATCGTTGTGGCGGGGCGCGACCTGGCGACGAGCGACCCGCGCTTCGTGTTCGCGCGCCATGTCTGGCGCACGGACAACGCGCTGGCCGCGCTGAGCCTGATCACCGCCGGGCTCGGCTGGGGCTGGCTGCCGCGCAACTTTGCCAAGCCGCATGTGGCCGCCGGTGCGCTGGTCGAGATTCCGTTCGAGAACTTGAGCAACGGGCTCGACCTGTGGGTCGATGTGGTGTGGTCGCGCGAACGGCCGCTGGGACTGGGCGCGCAGCGTTTCGTCGCGCTGATTGCACGCGACCGGCAGGCCGCGGCAGGGATCGCGTCTGCGGCCAGCTAGTCGCGGTGGCCGTGGCCGCCGCCTTTGCCACCGCCTCCGCCGTGGCCTCCACCCTTGCCGCCTCCGTCACCTCCGCCGCCGTGGCGGCCGCCCCCTCCACCACCGCCGCCGCCGTCACCACGGCCGTGACGTCCGCCTCCGCCACCGCCCGGATGCATTTGCGGCTGGCCGGGCGGCGGTCCGGGCCGGAAAGCCGGCTGCGGTCGGGGCGGCCTGAAGCCGGGGTCTGCGGGTGGACGGAAGTCCGGCCTGGACTGGGGCGGCCGGTGGCCCTGTGCGTGCTGCGGATGAACGCCCGGCTCCCGCCCGGGCTTGTAACCAGGACCCGGCCACGGCCTGGGCTGCCAGGCTGGGCGCACGGGCGGCGGCGGGCGCCAGCCGGGCATCGGTGGCGGTGGCGGCCGGCCCCCCCACCAGCGCCGCTCGCCATACCAGGGCCGGTCGCGGTAGTAGTCGGCCCAGTAGCTGCCGATCACGAAGGTCACGATGGGCACGCCGATCGCCGCGCCATAGGTCGCCAGCGGCACGCGCCGCTCCTGGTAGGCGTAGTCGAGGCTCCTTGCCCAGACCCAGCCGCGTCCGCCGTCGGGCAGCACCACGTCGCACCAGCTGTAGCCGCCAGTACACCCGATCACGTCCAGCGGCTGGCCCGGTCCGAGGCGCGCCACCAGCGGATAGTCGCCCGACGGGCCGGCCCGCATGTTGACGGTGCCGCGCGTGAAGGCCTGCTGCGCTGTCGCCGCGAAGGGCAGCGCCACGACAAGCGCGCCGACGCCGATCCAGCGCATGGGAAATTTGTAGTTCATGAATAGGCCTCCTTGCGCCGCCAGCCTAGGCGGCGGCACAGGCGCCGTCAATCAGCCGGGAGCGCAAAGCACCGGGACGCGGCCTGGGTCAGGCCGCTTCGCGGTAGAAGCCGTTGTTGTTCAGCATGCGGCCCGCGACCGGCGCGACGGCCTGGCCGATGGCCGCGATGTGGTCCGGCGTGGTGCCGCAGCAGCCGCCGACGATGTTCACCAGCCCTTCGGCCGCGAACTCATGCAGCAGCCGCGAAGTGACGTCGGGCGTCTCGTCGAAGCCGGTCTCGCTCATTGGATTGGGCAGGCCCGCGTTCGGGTAGCAGCTGATGAATGTGTCGCCCGCCACCTTCGCCAGTTCCTGGATGTAGGGGCGCATCAGCGCCGCGCCCAGTGCACAGTTGAGGCCGATGGCCAGCGGCTGCGCATGGCGCACGCTGTGCCAGAAGGCAGTCACGGTCTGGCCGCTCAGGATGCGGCCCGAGGCATCGGTCACGGTGCCGCTGATGATCAGCGGCAGGCGCTGGCCCGAGTTGTCGAAATACTCATCCACCGCGAACAGCGCGGCCTTGGCGTTGAGCGTGTCGAAGATCGTCTCGACCAGGATCACGTCGGCGCCGCCTTCGACCAGCGCCTCCGTCTGCTCGTAGTAGGCCGCGCGCAATTGCTCGAAGTCGACGTTGCGCGCGCCCGGGTCGTTCACGTCGGGACTGATGCTCGCCGTCTTGGGCGTCGGGCCCAGGGCGCCGGCCACGAAACGCGGCTTGTCGGGCGTGCTGAACTTGTCGCAGGCCGCGCGCGCGAGCTTGGCGGATTCGAGGTTCATCTCGCGCGCCAGGTGCGCCATCTTGTAGTCCTCCTGCGCGATGGTGGTCGCGCCGAAGGTGTTGGTCTCGATGAGGTCGGCGCCGGCCGCGAGGTATCCCTCATGGATGTCGCGGATCACGTCGGGCCGCGTGAGCGAGAGCAGCTCGTTGTTGCCCTTCACGTCGCGTTCGAAGTCCTTGAAGCGCTCGCCGCGGTACTGTTCCTCGGTGAGCTTGAAGCGCTGGATCATCGTGCCCATGGCGCCATCCAGGATGGCGATGCGCCTTTCGAGGATGCCGGACAGGGCCTGGCCGCGGGTGTAGACAAGGGGCTTCATAGCCCCTGATTGTAGGAACCGCGGCCTGCCCCTGGCGGGCGTCAGTGCTTTAGCGCCGGCTTTCCACGAACGCCAGCACCGCCTCGATCATGCGCCGCACATACGGCTGCACACCGGCCGCCACATCAGGCAGGTAGTCGAAGGGCAGCTTCTCCTGCATGTAGCTCGACTGCGTCATTTCCAGCTGCACCGCGTGCACCCCGCCGGTTGGGTTGCCGTATTGGCGCGTGATGTGGCCACCCTTGAAGCGGCCGTTGAGCACGCCGGTGTAGCCGGTGGCCGATTCGGCGATGCGGAGCAGCGTAGCGGCCAGCGCCGGGTCGCAGCTGGTGCCGTTGCCGGTACCCAGGTTCAGGTCGGGCAGCTTGCCTTCGAAGAAGCGCGGCAGCACGGAGCGGATCGAGTGCGCGTCCCACAGCGCGACGGTGCCGTGCGCGGCCTTCAGGCGGTCGAGCTCGGCCTGCAGCTGCTGGTGATAGGGCCGCCAGATCGCTTCGCGCCGCGCTGCGACTTCTTCATCGTTAGGCAAATCGTCGCTGGACGCATAGACGGGCGTGTCGTCGAAGGTGTCGACGGGGCAAAGGCCGGTGACGCTCTGACCCGGATAGAGGCTGGCGCCGTCCGGCGGGCGGTTCAGGTCGATCACGTAGCGCGAATGCGTGGCGACGAGCACCGAGGCGCCGAGTTCGTCTGCAAAGCCGTAGAGCCGTTCGAGGTGCCAGTCGGTGTCGGGCACGTGGCGTGCCTCTTCGGTGAAGCGGGCGGCGAGCGCGGGCGGCACATGGGTGCCGACGTGCGGCATCGAGATCAGCAAGGGACGCGTGCCCTGGCGAAAGCGGAACGGGGGTTCGGTGGTGGTGAAACTCATGGATTCAATTTTCCAGAAGAAGCTGGCTGCGCGCCGCGACGAATGCGGCGGCGGCCTCTTGGTGCAATGCGTGGCGGCCGGCCACGACGCGGGGCTGGCCGGACACCCAGACCGAATCGATGGCGGACGTGCGATGGCTGGCAAAGACGTGAGCCGACAGCATGTCGGGCGCGCCGAGGCCCTGCAGCGCGAGCTGCGCGGCGTCCAGCACGACGAAGTCGGCCTGCTGCCCCGCGGCCAGGCCGCTGATGGGCCGGCCCGATGCCTGCGCACCGCCGCGCACCGCTTCGAGCGTGAGCGCAGTGGCCACGTGCGGTTGTGCGGCATCGGCCCCGACATTGCGCTGCCGGCGCGCGAGGCGTTGGCTGTATTCGAGCATCAGCAGTTCTTCGGCCGCGTTCACGGTGGCGTGGCTGTCGGACCCAACGCCCCACGCGCCGCCATGGTGGCGCCAAGCGCTGAAGTCGAAGATGCCGTCGCCAAGATTCGCTTCGGTGGTCGGACACAGGCCGGCCACCGCGCCGCTTTTTGCGCCGCGCTCGTATTCCGCCGCGTCCATGTGCGTGGCATGCACCAGGCACCAGCGCGCGTCGACCGGTGCATGGTCGAGCAGCCACGCCACGGGACGCTGCCCGCTCCAGGCCACGCAGTCATCCACCTCCTTGGTCTGCTCTGCGATATGGATGTGGATCGGCGCGCCGGAGTCGATGGCCTCCAGGCCTGCGATGGCTTCGCGCAGCGCATCGGGCGGCACGGCGCGCAGCGAGTGCGGCGCGAGGCCGAGCCGCGCGCCCGCTGCATCGCAGGCGGGCTTGAGCGTGTCGAGCAGACGCAGCATCGAATCAGTCGAACGGATGAAGCGGCGCTGCCCTTCATTGGGCGGCAAGCCGCCGAAGCCGCCGGCCTGGTAGAGCACCGGCAGCAGCGTGAAGCCGATGCCCACCTTCTGCGCGGCGCGCAGCAGCGCAAGGCTCAGCGTCGCATCGTCGGCATAGGGGCGGCCATCGGTGTCGTGGTGCACGTACTGGAACTCGCACACGCTGGTGTAGCCGGCCTCGAGCATCTCGGCATAGAGCCAGGTGGCAATGGCTTCCATGTGCTGCGGACCCAGGCGCGCGGCAAAGCGGTACATCAGCGTGCGCCAGCTCCAGAAACTGTCCTGCTGTTCGGCGCGGTGCTCGGTGAGGCCTGCGAAGGCGCGCTGAAAGGCGTGCGAATGCAGGTTGGGCATGCCGGGGATCACGGGGCCGTTCGCTACCTGCGCGCCGGCTGGAGGCTGCGCGGCGGACTGCACCTGCGTGAGCTGGCCGGCATCGTCCCATGACAACAGGACGTTCTTCGCCCATCCGGCGGGCAACAACGCATCGGCGGCGAAAAGCATGCGCGTCATGCTTCGGCTCCCAACGCAATGCGGCCCTGGCGCACCACCGTACGCATCGGACGCTGCCCGAACCAGTAGGCGAGCTCGGCCGCATCGCGCACGTTCCACAGCACGAAGTTGGCGGGCACGCCTTCGGCGATCACGCCGTGCGTGGAGGCCAGGCCCAGCGCGCGCGCCGCAATCACCGTGACGCCGGCCAGCGCCTCGGGCACGGTGAGGCGGAACAGCGTGCAGGCCATGTTCATCATCAACAGCAGGCTCAGTGCAGGCGAAGTGCCGGGGTTGTGGTCGGTCGACACGGCCATCGGCACGCCGGCAGCTCGCAGCGCCTCAATGGGCGGCAGGTGCGTGTCGCGCAGCGTGTAGTAGGCGCCGGGCAGCAGCACGGCCACGGTACCCGCCTTTCGCATGGCCTCGATGCCTTCGGCCGACAGATGCTCGATGTGGTCGCACGAGAGCGCGCCATGGCGTGCAGCGAGCGCGGCGCCGCCCATGTCGGACAGCTGCTCCGCATGCAGCTTGACCGGCAGGCCGAGCGCCTTCGCGGCCTTGAAGACCTGCTCGGTTTCCGCGAGCGAAAAAGCGATGCGTTCACAGAACACGTCCACCGCATCGACCAGCCCCTCGGCCGCGAGCGCGGGCAGCATCTGATCGCAGACAAGGTCGATGTAGTCGCCGCTGCGGCCCGTGTGTTCCGGCGGCAATGCATGCGCGCCGAGAAAGGTGGTGCGCACCGTGACGCCGTACGCCTCGCCGAGCCGCCGCGCCACGCGCAGTTGCTTGCGCTCGTGTTCGAGCGACAGGCCGTAGCCCGACTTGATCTCGATGGCGCACACGCCGTCGGCCAGCAGTTGTTCAAGCCGCCGCGCAGCCGCTGCAAAGAGCGTGTCTTCATCGGCTTCGCGCGTGGCGCGCACCGACGAGACGATGCCGCCGCCGGCCTTTGCCACTTCTTCATAAGTGGCGCCGGCAAGGCGCATCGCGAACTCGTTGGCGCGTTGGCCGCCGTAGACCAGGTGCGTGTGGCAATCGACAAGGCCCGGCGTGACGAGTGCGCAACTGCCGTCATGCGGCGTGAGGTCCGCGAATCCGGCGGGCAGCGCAGCGCGCGCGCCGACCCACCGGACGGTGCCATCGGTCACAACGATCGCGGCTTCGGTGTTGGCGTCCAGGGCGGTGCCGGGCGCGGCGCCGGGCGCCAGGCGCAGCCCCGTCCAGAGGCCGTCTGCCGATGGAGAAGAGCTTGGATTTTTCATGTCCTGTCCAGTGTTTGCACAGCTTACGCCGGCACGATGCGAACCGCAGCGAGCCGCGCGCCTTCGCTCTCCGGCACGGCCTGCCACGTGTGCACGGCCCCGGTCCAGTACAGGCCCTCGCCCTCGGCGCAGGGCTCGCCGTTCAATCGCCATGCGCCCCGCAGGGCCAGCAGCACGCCATGCGGCGCGCTCTCTATGGCCGATGCGTGGTCCAGCACCTGCAAGTCGGCGCGCCACTCTCCGTGCCGCGTCATGATGTTGAAGTCGTTCGACGGGCCGCCCAGCAGCGTGCAGTCGATCGCATCGTCGCCGCTGAATGCGAACGGCCGGCCCGGCACGTCGAGCCGGTGCTCCACGCGCCCGTCGTGCGTGAACAGCCGCACGCCGTCGCCCTCCAGCAGCATGATGCTGCGGTCCACGCCCGCGAATGTCGAAAACGGCCCGGCTGCCGCGATGGTCGCGATGCTCGCGCGCCAGCCGAAGCTGTCGAGCCCCGCACCCTGCGGCCAGCTCACGATCTCCTGCGTGGTGCCGCCGCCGTTCTTCCAGGGCATGGCCGGGAGCGCGGCGCGGGAAAAGCGAACCACGTTCATCGCACCAACCCGCCCTGCCGCAGCTTCTGCTCGAAGTGCCGCAGCACCAGCGTCATCGTGCCCGTGAGCGTGAAGTAGACGAGCGCGATCGCAAGGTACACCTCCAGCGAACGGTACGACACGCTGATGATCTTCTGCCCTTCGTGCATCACATCGTGAATTGTCAACAGCGAAACCAGTGCGGAGTTCTTGATGAGCGCGATGAACTCGTTGCCCAGCGGCGGGATCATGCGCACCACCGCTTGCGGCAGCACGATCTCGCGCATGGCGGTGCCGGGCGTCATGCCCATCGACTGTGCGGCCATGGTCTGGCCCCTGTCGATCGACTGGATCGCGCCGCGCACGATCTCCGACACGTAGGCACCCGAATACACACCCAGCCCCAGCACACCGCACAGGAAAGCCGGCAGCAGGATGCCGAAGTGCGGGAGGCCGAAGAACAGGATGAACAGCTGCACCAGCAGCGGCGTGCCGCGAATCGCCGCCACGTAGGCCGTGCATACGCCATACAGCCAGCGCCGCTTCGGGTTGAGCCGGCCGATACCCACCAGCAAGCCCAGCACGCAACCGAGCGCGAGCGCGCAGGCGGTGATTTCCACCGTCACGAGCGCGCCGCGCAGCAGGTCGGACCAACCTTGCCAGACCGGCGAAAAGTCGAAGTCCATGGGTCAACCTTTTCGGCGGCCGAGCGCCGGGCCGCCCCAAGCCGGCCGCGCCTCCCCCATGGGGGGTGGAGTTACACGCGCGCAGCGCGTGAAAAGCCGCGGGGCTGAAGTTACTTGAACCACTTGGCGACGATCTGCGCGTAGGTGCCGTCGGCCTTGAGCTTCTCGATGGCGCCATTCACGGCCTTGGTGAGTTCGGGCGTGTCCTTGCGGATGGCCATGCCGTATTCCTCGGTGGTGATCTGCTCCGGCAGCACCTTGAGGCCGCCGCGCGTGCGCACATATTGATAGGCGGCGGGCTTGCCGGTCACGGCAGCGTCGGCGCGCCCGATATCCACGAGGTTGAACATCTCCTGGTTCTTCTCGACTTCCATCAGCTGCACCTGCGGATATTTTTCCTTGGTGTAGGCGACCGACTTGGTGCCCACCTGCACGCTGACCTTCTTGCCGTTGATGTCGGCCGGCGTCTTGATGGCCGTGTTGCCGTCCTTCACCATCACGACGAGGCCGCCCGCGTAGTACGGGACGGTGAAGTCGACGACCTTCTTGCGCTCGTCGGTGATGTAGATGGCAGACACGGCCATGTCGAAGCGCTTGGAGACCAAGCCAGGCACAAGGCCCTTGAAGTCGATGTCGATCCACTCGATCTTGCGGCCCAGCGTCTTGCCGATGGCCTCCACCAGCTCCACGTCGAAGCCCGTGCGCTTGCCGTTCTCCACGAATTCCATCGGCGGAAAGGTGGCATCGGTGGCCACGCGCAGCGGCTCGCCCTGGGCTTGCGCGGTGGCGGCAAAGCCGAAGAAGGCGAGGCTCGAAAGGGCGGTGGCAATGAGGGTGCGGCGGGTGTTCATGTGACGGTTTCCGTGGGTTAGAAAAGTAAGGTGCAGCGATGTCTACTGCGGCGCGCGGGAAATGCGCGCCGCCGTGACGACGGTCATGTGGAGCAATGCAGCTTCCATGCCTTCGGCGTGCGTAAGCGGTGCCATGACGTTGTGGGCGGAGGCTTGCCGCTTCGCTCCCGGCTCAGCGCACCATCGGCAGCTTGAGGCCCTGCTTCTTCGCAGTGGCCACTGCAATGTCATAGCCCGCATCGGCATGGCGCATGACGCCGGTGGCCGGGTCGTTCCACAGCACGCGCTCGATGCGCTTGGCGGCCGCATCGGTGCCGTCGCACACGATGACCACCCCCGAGTGCTGCGAGTAGCCCATGCCTACGCCGCCGCCGTGATGCAGGCTGACCCACGTGGCGCCGCCCGCAGTGTTGAGCAGCGCATTGAGCAGCGGCCAGTCGCTGACGGCATCGGTGCCGTCCTTCATCGCTTCGGTCTCGCGGTTGGGGCTGGCAACCGAGCCGGTGTCCAGGTGGTCGCGGCCGATGACGATGGGCGCCTTGAGTTCGCCGTTCTTCACCATTTCATTGAAGGCCAGGCCCGCGATGTGGCGCTCGCCAAGACCCAGCCAGCAGATGCGCGCAGGCAGGCCCTGGAATGCGATACGTTCGCGTGCCATGTCGAGCCAGCGGTGCGTGTGGGTGTTCTCGGGGAACAGCTCCTTGATCTTGGCGTCGGTCTTGTAAATGTCTTCGGGGTCGCCCGACAGCGCCACCCAGCGGAACGGGCCCTTGCCCTCGCAGAACAGCGGGCGGATGTAGGCGGGCACGAAACCGGGAAAGTCGAATGCGTTCTTCACGCCTTCGTCGAAAGCGACCTGGCGGATGTTGTTGCCGTAGTCGACCGTGGGAATGCCCATGGCCTGGAAGTCGAGCATGGCCTGCACGTGCACGGCGCACGACCTGGCGGCTGCGGCCTTGAGCGCGGCGTGCTGCGCCGGGTCTTTCATAGCGGCCTGCCATTGCGGCACGGTCCAGCCCGAAGGCAGGTAGCCGTTGATGAGGTCGTGCGCGGAGGTCTGGTCGGTCACGAGGTCGGGCTTGATGCCGCCGGCCTTCGCGCGCTTCACCAGCTCGGGCAGGATGTCGGCCGCGTTGCCAAGCAGCGCGATCGACACGGCTTCCTTCGCATCGCAGTGCTGCTGGATGAGTTCGAGCGCATGGTCGATGTCGCGCGCCTGTTTGTCGACATAGCGCGTGCGCAGGCGAAAGTCGATGCTGGCCTGCTGGCACTCGATGTTGAGCGACACCGCGCCCGCGAGCGTGGCCGCGAGCGGCTGTGCGCCGCCCATGCCGCCAAGGCCGGCCGTGAGGATCCACTTTCCCGCGAGACTGTTGTTGTAGTGCTGGCGGCCGGCTTCGACAAAGGTTTCGAAGGTGCCTTGCACGATGCCCTGGCTGCCGATGTAGATCCAGCTTCCCGCCGTCATCTGGCCGTACATGAAGAGGCCCTGGCGGTCGAGCTCGTTGAAGTGCTCCCAGTTGGCCCACTTGGGCACCAGGTTCGAATTGGCGAGCAGCACGCGCGGTGCGTTCTCATGCGTCTTGAACACGCCCACCGGCTTGCCGGATTGGATGAGCAAGGTCTCGTCGTCGTTGAGTTCCTTCAGCGACGCAAGAATCTGGTCGTAGCAAGCCCAGTTGCGCGCGGCGCGGCCAATGCCGCCGTACACCACCAAGTCTTGCGGGCGCTCGGCCACCTCGGCGTCGAGGTTGTTCTGCAGCATGCGGAACGGCGCCTCGGTGAGCCAGCTCTTGCAGTTCAGTTCACTGCCTCGCGGAGCGCGGATCACGCGCGTCGGATCGTGGCGCGGATCGGCGGTCTCGGGGTTGATGTCGTTGTTCAGTGCGAATTTTTCCGGAGCGTTCATGGATCGGTTCTCCTAATCGGTATGTGGTTCTTACTTACGAATGGCTGGGCAAGATGTCCAGCAGCGCGGCAGGCATGTCGGCCTTCAGCGCCCACTGGCGCATGGCCTCGATGTCCGGCGCGAGGTAGCGGTCGCGTTCGAGAAAAGCGACCTTCCGGCGGATGTTCGCGAATTCCGCTTCGACCAGGGGCGAGCTCTTGAGCCCGCGTTTCAGTTCGATGCCCTGCGCGGCGGCCATTGCTTCGATGCCGACGACGACTGCCGTGTTGTTGACCATGTCGCCGAGCCGGCGCGCCGCGAAGGTCGCCATCGACACATGGTCTTCCTGGTTGGCCGAGGTCGGCAGGCTATCGACGCTCGCGGGATGCGCAAGCGACTTGTTCTCCGACGCAAGGGCCGCGGCCGTGACCTGCGCGATCATGAAGCCCGAGTTCAGGCCGCCGTCATGCACCAGGAAAGGCGGCAGGCCCGAGAGGCCCGTGTCGAGCAGTAGCGCGATGCGGCGTTCTGCAATGGCGCCGACTTCGCTCACGGCCAGTGCGATGATGTCGGCCGCGAAGGCAACCGGCTCAGCGTGAAAGTTGCCGCCCGAAATCACTTCGCCGGTGTCGGTGAACACCAGCGGGTTGTCCGACGCGGCGTTGGCTTCGATCACCAGCACGCGTGCCGCATGCGCGAGGTTGTCGAGACAGGCGCCCATCACCTGCGGGATGCAGCGCACCGAATACGGGTCCTGCACCCGGCCGCAGTCGGCGTGCGACGGCACGATCTCGCTGCCTTCGAGCAGCGTGCGCACGGCACCGGCCACCGCGATCTGTCCCGGCTGGCCGCGGGCTGCGTGAATGCGCGCATCGAAAGGCTTGATCGAACCCTGGATGGCTTCGAGCGAGAGCGCACCCGACATCAAGGCCGAGGCGAACACGTCCTCGGCGCCGAACAGCCCGGCGAGCGCGAGCGCGGTCGACACCTGCGTGCCGTTGAGCAGCGCCAGGCCCTCCTTGGGGCCGAGCACGAAGGGCGCGAGGCCGATGATGCGCATGGCCTCGGCGCCGCTGACCACGGCTCCGTCGGCTGTGGTCGCCTCGCCCTCGCCGATCAGCACGCAGGCCATGTGCGCGAGCGGCGCAAGGTCGCCCGAGGCGCCGACCGAGCCCTTGCACGGAATGCGCGGCATGACGCCCGCGTTGAACAGCGCCAGCAATGCATCGACCAGCGCGGGCCGCACGCCCGAGTGGCCGCGCGCCAGGCTCACGGCCTTGGTGGCCAGCACCATGCGCACGACGGGCGCGGCCAGCGCCTCGCCGGTGCCCACGCTGTGCGAGAGCACGAGGTTGCGCTGCAGGTCGGCCAGGTGGTCGTTACCGATGCGCGTGCTCGCAAGCTTGCCGAAGCCGGTGTTGATGCCGTAGACCACCTGGTCGTTGTCGACGATGTGGCGCACCGCCGCTTCGGCGCGCGCCATGCCTTCTTGCACTGAAGGGTCAAGCGCCAGCCGCACGCCGCCTGCCTGGATGCGGCGCAGCATCGCGAGGTCCACCTTGCCGGGCGTGAGGGTCAGGGTGGTGGTGGTGTGATTGGTTGTTGGCATTTGAACCTGTCTATACAAGTGGTTGCAAGAGAAAACCTTCGGTTTCCGTGACGAAAAAATCAGCCGAACGAGGGGTTGCCGTCGGCTTTGAAGCGGCTGCCCAGGCTGTAGCGCGACGCGGGATGCAGGCAGCGCACCCAGGTGACCGGCGTGTTGCGTTTCCACGTGCGGCGCGTGAGCAGCAGGCAGGGATCTGTGGGCTCCATGGCGAGCCGGCTCGCCTGCTCTGCAGTGGGCAGCACGGCATCGACGACGTGCTCGATCTGGTCGAAGGGCACATTGCGCACCAGGTATTCGCTGGGCGCCACGGCGGCAAAGTCCTGCTCGAGGAAATCGGGCACGACCAGCGGATTGACGTAGCGCTCTTCGAGCTGCACCGGCGTATCGTTCTCCAGGTGCAGGCAGACGCTATGGAACACCGAGGTGCCCGCGCGCATGTCGAGCCAGGCCGCCACGTCGGGCGACGCGGCAACGCGCTCCACCGCGAGCATCTCGCAGCGGTAGTCGTGCCCGCGCTGGCGGATCTCGCTTGCGATGTTGGCAATCTGCAGCAGCGTGGACTGCGGCTTGTTCTCGGCCACGAAGCTGCCGACACCGGCCACGCGCACGATGCGGCCCTGCTCCATCAGCTCGCGCAGCGCGCGGTTCACCGTCATGCGCGAGATGCCGAACTGCGCGACCAGTTCGCTCTCCGACGGCAGGCGGTGGCCGGCCGGCCAGGTGCCGTCCTGGATCTTGCGGGAGATGTGATCCTTGACTTGCGCATAGAGCGCGAGGGACGGCAGGTCGCGTTTCATGTCAGTGTTCCACCGCCGCCATGGATTCAGCGCGGATTTCTTCCGTCAGCCGCGCCTTGATGTCCATGAACTCCGGCGAGGTCTTGATGGTGTAGCTGCGCGGATGCGGAAAGTCGACCGCGATCTCGGTCTTGATGCGGCCGGGCCGCGCGCTGAACACGGCCACGCGGTTGGCCATGAAGATCGCCTCGTCGATGTCGTGCGTGACGAACAGCACCGTCTTGCGCGCCGACTCCCAGATGCCGAGCAACAGCTCCTGCATGAGCACGCGGGTCTGGTTGTCGAGCGCGCCGAAGGGCTCGTCCAGCAGCAGCATCTTGGGGTCATTGGCCAGCGCGCGCGCAATGGCCGTGCGCTGCTGCATGCCGCCCGAGAGCTGCTTGGGAAAATGGTTCTCGAAGCCGCGCAGGCCCACCTTGGCGATGAAGAATTCGCTGCGTTCCTTCTGGTCGGCCTCGCTCATGCCGCGCTCGCGCAGGCCGAAGCGAATGTTCTGCGCCACCGTGAGCCACGGAAAGAGCGTGTAGCTCTGGAACACCACGCCGCGGTCGGCGCCCGGGCCATCGATGCGCTCACCGTCGAGCAGCACCTGGCCGGTGGTCGGAAAGTCGAGCCCCGCCACGATGCGCAGCAGCGTCGACTTGCCGCAGCCCGAGGGGCCGAGGATGGTGACGAAGTCGTTCTCCTTCACCTCGAAGTCGATGGGCAGCAGCGCTTGCGTGCTCTGTCCTTTGGTGCCGGTGAAGACGCGCGACACGCCCTGGATGGACAGCTGATTGTTGTTCGTCATCAGAGGGCCGCCCATGCAAAGAGGCGGCGGTTGAGCGCCTTGAAAGCGAAGTCGGACACGAGCCCGATGACGCCGATCACGATGATCCCGAAAATGATCTGCCCGGTGTTGAGCAGCGCCTGGCTGTCGGTGATCATGTGGCCGATGCCCGACGAAGAGCCGATGAGCTCCGCCACGATCACGTAGGTCCAGGCCCAGCCCAGCACGAGGCGCAGCGTTTCGGCAATGCCGGGCGCAGCACCCGGAATGAGCACGCGCGCCACGATGCCGCGGCTCTTGGCGCCGAGCGTGTAGGCCGCCTCGACGAGGTCGCGCCGCGCGCCACCCACGGTCACGGCCACCATCAGCACGATCTGGAAGAACGAGCCGATGAAGATCACCAGCAGCTTCTGCATTTCACCCAGGCCCGCCCACAGGATGAGCAGCGGAATGAAGGCCGACGCCGGCAGGTAGCGGCAGAACGAGACGAAGGGCTCGAAGAAGGCTTCCACGGTTTTCCATGTGCCCATGGCAATGCCGAGCGGCACCGCCAGCACGGCCGCCAGCAGGAAGCCGCCGAACACGCGCCACACAGTCATGCCCACGTCGCCGATGAAGCCGAACTCGGCGAAGAGCATCCAGCCTTCCTTGAGCATGGTCGGCGGGCTGGCAAGGAAGGTCGGCGGCACGAAACCGCCGATGGTGGCAATGGACCACACGAGGACGAAGGCCACGAAGAAGGCGAGCCCGAGCAGCACGCGGGCGCGCCCACTGATGGGCTCGAGCGGCGCGAACGAACGGCGCCGCGCGGGCGCGGCGGCTTGGGTTGAGACGGCCGGCGCAGGTGCCGCCGCACGCGGCGGCACCTGCGGCAGGGCCTTACTTGACGAAGCTTGCATCGAACATGGCCGTGAAATCTTCCGGCGCCTTGCGGATCACGCCGGCCTCCAGCAGGATGGGCGTGGCTTCCTTCATGAAGCCGGAGAGCTCGCCCGCAAAGAACTTCTGGTTGGCCGCCTTGTCCTGCCAGCGCAGGAAGGCCGACGACTTGGCGAACTGCTCGCCGGTCTGCTTCACGGCCGAACCCATCAATTCGTTGGCCTTGGCCGGGTCCGACTTGATCATGTCCAGCGCCTCGAAGTACGACTGCGTGAGCGCCTGCGCGGCCTTGGCGTTGGCCTTGAGCCAGGTGGGCGCGCATCCCACGGTGTCCATCACCATCGGGTAGTCGAGCGTGGTGGCGAGGATCTTGCCCGCGGTGGGGTTGGCGCGCACGGTCGAAAGGTAGGGCTCGTAGGTCATGGCGGCGTCGTTCTGGCCGGCCACGAAGGCTTGGGCGGCGGGCTGCGGCTCGAGCGAAACCAGCTTCACGTCCTTCAGTGTCATGCCGTTCTTGTTGAGCATCCAGGCCAGGCCGAAGTAAGGCGCGGTGCCGGGCGCGCTCACGCCGATGGTCTTGCCCTTGAGGTCGGCAAAGCCCTTCACGTCGTTGCGCACCGCGAGGCCGTCGGCGCCGTAGGACTTGTCCATCTGGAAGATCTGCACGATAGGCACGCCGTTGGCGTTCCACGCCACGTGCGTTTCCACAGTGGTGGCCGCGCACTGGATGGCGCCGGAAGCCAGCGCCAGGTGGCGGTCCTTCTGCGGAATCATCTTGAGTTCGACGTCCAGGCCGTTCTTCTTGAAGATGCCGGCCTTGTCGGCCAGCGAGAGCGGCGCAAAGCCGGTCCAGCCCGACATGCCGAGCGCAATTTTTGTTTCCTGCGCGGCGGCGGTTCCGGCCATGCCCGCTGCACATGCACCTGCGGCCAGCAGGGACGCGAATTTCACAACTACCGTCTTGACCATGGGTACTCCTGGTTCTGTTCTCTGGGGAAAAAAGCTCGGCGATGCGCTCCCGTGACCGGGCAGCACGAACCTCGCATTGTTGCCAAGCGCCCCAACTTGTATATACAGGATAACCCGGAAGTACCATTTCCGGTGCATCCCTTGGGAAAATGCACCAGATTGCTGTCTATACAGGGAGGGTGGCAGGACGGGCTTCACCATTGCAAACCTCATGCCACGGTCATGCCGGTGCGGCTGGGGGACAATCCGGCCTCGTTCTGTTTTTCTCCATTTCCGCCCCTTCGCACCGCTGCCTGTGTCCTCGCTCGCTCCCCTCCCCCTCGACGCCTCCGGCAGCAGCAGCGCACCCGCCGACATCCTTCACGAGGTCTTCGGCTATTCGCAGTTCCGCGGGCCGCAGCAGGAGATCGTCGATCACGTGGTGGGTGGCGGCGATGCGCTGGTGCTGATGCCCACGGGCGGCGGCAAGTCGCTGTGCTACCAGATCCCGGCCATTGCGCGCCAGCGCGCAGGGCGCGGCGTCTCGGTGGTGGTCTCGCCGCTGATCGCGCTGATGCACGACCAGGTCGGCGCGCTGCACGAGGCCGGCGTCAACGCGGCCTTCTTGAATTCGACCCTCGACTGGGAACAGACGCAGGATGTGGAGCGCCGCATGCTGCGCGGCGAGATCACGCTGCTGTATGCGGCGCCCGAGCGCGTGAACACGCCGCGCTTTCTATCGCAGCTCGATTCGCTCAAGGAGCGCGGCAAGCTCTCGCTGTTTGCGATCGACGAGGCGCATTGCGTGAGCCAGTGGGGCCACGACTTCCGACCCGAGTACCGCGCGCTCACGGTGCTGCACGAGCGCTATCCGGGCGTGCCGCGCATTGCGCTCACGGCCACCGCCGACGCGCTCACGCGCGCCGACATTGTCGAGCGGCTGCAGCTCGAAGAGGCGCGCCAGTTCGTCTCCAGCTTCGACCGGCCGAACATTCGCTACACCATCGTCGAGAAAAAAGACGCGACCACGCAGCTGCTGCGCTTCATCGAGCGCGAGCACGAAGGCGATGCGGGCGTGGTCTATTGCCAATCTCGAAAGCGGGTGGAAGACGTGGCGGTGATGCTGCAGGGTGCGGGCATCAATGCGCTGCCCTACCACGCAGGCCTGGATGCGGCGGTGCGGCAGAAGCACCAGGACCGGTTCCTGCGCGAAGAAGGCATCGTGATGGTCGCGACCATCGCCTTCGGCATGGGCATCGACAAGCCCGACGTGCGCTTTGTCGGCCACCTCGACATGCCCAAGAACATCGAGGGCTACTACCAGGAAACCGGTCGCGCGGGCCGCGACGGCGCACCGGCCGATGCCTGGATGGCCTACGGCCTGCAAGACGTGGTGAACCAGCGCCGCATGATCGACGAGAGCCCCGCCGGCGAAGAGTTCAAGCAGGTGATGCGGGGCAAGCTCGATGCATTGCTGTCGCTGGCCGAGGCGAGCGACTGCCGGCGCGTGCGCCTCTTGGGCTACTTCGGCGAGAAGAGCACCCCCTGCGGCAACTGCGACAACTGCCTGAACCCGCCGCAGGTGTGGGACGGCACCGATGCCGCGCGCAAGCTGCTCTCCACCATCTACCGCGTGCAGCAGCTGAGCGGCATCAGCTTTGGCGCGGGCCACATCATGGACATCCTGCGCGGCAAGGAAACGGAGAAGGTCAAGCAGTTCGGGCACGAGCGCATCAGCACCTTCGGGCTGGGCGCGGAATTCAGCGAGGTGCAGCTGCGCGGCGTGCTGCGGCAACTCATCGCCACGGGCGCGCTGGCGGTCGATGCGGAAGCCTTCAACACGCTGAAGCTCACCGAAGGATCGCGCGCGGTGCTCAAGGGCGAATCGAACGTGACGCTGCGCGAGTCGATCACGTCGCCGGCCGAGCGCAAGCCGCGCCGCGAAAAGGTCGCCAAGGGCGCGCCATCACCGGCCGCCGCCAAGCTCGACGACACCGGCAAGAAGCGCTTCGAGGCGCTCAAGGCCTGGCGCGCCGAGGTGGCGCGCGAGCACAACCTGCCGGCCTACGTGATCTTCCACGACGCCACGCTGGCGGCCATTGCCGAGCGCGCACCCGCAACGCTCGAAGACCTTCAGGGCATCAGCGGCATCGGCACCAAGAAGCTCGAGGCCTACGGCACCGAGGTGCTGCGGGTGTGCAGCGCCTTCTAGTCTTGCGCAGCGCGCCGGCGATCAGCTCGCCGGCAGCGCGATCGGCACCGGCCGCGTGAGCAGGTCGACATACAGCTCGAAGAAGCGCGCGTTGTCGAACTTCTTCACCACCGTCATCTTCTGCAGCGCCGCGCCCGCAGGCTGCGAGGTGTAACCGACAGAGCGGCCATTGTCGGCAGCGCCGGGCTTGGCGACCACGTCGACGTAGCGCTCCACGGTTTGCGTGGCATAGCTCGGATCGATGAGGTAGGCCAGCGTGAGCGTGTCCCAGATGTTCTGCGTGTAGGCCGGGTTGTTCTCGAAGCCGTTGGTGCCGCTGAAGCCATAGCCGTTGAGTTGCCTGAACACCTCGGTCACGGCCGTCGGTTTGGCGGGATGCGCGATGCGGTCGTAGATGGGCTTGGTGAGAAACACGGTGTCGGTCACGTCCAGCGGCACCACCACCTGCGGAATCGGCAGCCGCACCACGAACTGCGCGGCGTCGGGGTCGAACCACCAGTTGAATTCGGCAAACTTGGTGGTGTTGCCCGCCACGTCGATGGCGCCGCCCATGTAGATGATCTTCTTGATGAGCGGCACGATTTCGGGGTTCTGCTTCACCGCCAGCGCAATGTTGGTGAGCGGGCCGATGGCAAGAATGGTGATCTCGTTCGGGTTGGCCTTGACGGTGTCGACGATGAAGTCCACCGCGCTGCGGGGCTGAAGCACCGTGTGGGTCGCAAAGCCGTCAGGCGAAGGCTTGAGGTCGGCATCGCTCATGGGCTCGGGCGAGCTCCAGGCGCCCAGGTAGCCGTCGCCGCCGGAGCCGGCCGCCATCTCGGCCTCGATGGTTGGATAGTCGTGGTTGAGCGCGCGGTTCGCACCCGCGTAGATGCCGATGCGCTCACCCACGCCCAGCCGCTCGACCGACTTGAGCGCATCGGCCACACCCTGCTTGAGCCACTGGTTGCCCGAGACCACGCTGATGCCCATGACCTGCACCTTGCCCGATGCCTGCAGCTGCGCGGCCATGACGCCAAGCTGGCCGTCGTCGCTCATGGTGTTGTAGTCGCTGTCGATGATGATCTTCTGCGCCGGCGGCGGCGCCGCGCCGAAGCCGGGAGCGAGGCCAATGCCGCTGTTGCTGCTGCCGCCGCCTCCGCCACAGGCAGTGAGCACCGTGGCCAGCAAGGCCGCCGCCATCCATTTGCGTCGCTGAATCCGAATCTTCATCCCGGCTCCTTCTCGAGGGGTTGCATGCGGTTTAGAACTAAATGCCAAACGTTTGCGCAAACGTTTGCTAGCACTCTAAAGCGGAGGCCTTCAGCGTGGCGAAGGGCAAGGTTTCAAGCGGTAACGGCGGGCGCCGTCGACGCGGGTCAGCCGGGCGCGGGCACGGCGTCGAGCAGCCGCATCTCCTGCAGGGGCGCGCGATAAAGCAGGTAAGGCTGCTCCTCCGTCGCCCCGGATTTCCCGAGCCCCGGCAATGTCTTGGCGGACGCCGTTGCGGGGCATGCGGCGCCCCCGCGCAATGCCAGCGCAGCCGCCAGGCGTGCTTCGGCCGGGTCGCCTAGCGCATGGTCGAAATCGTCGGCAATGGCGCAGTCGGGTGCGAAGCCGTCCCCGTAGTCGCCGAAGCCCTTGGCGTTGACACCCTGGAACTGGATCGCGAAGTAGCTGGTGCCGCAGTTGTCCTGCGGAGAAAAGCCGTAGGGCTTGCCGCAGGTCGCGCCGCCCACGAGGTTGACCTTGACGTCGATCCCGCGCAGGCTGTTGACGACCGATTCGCTCGCCGAACAGGTGTCGGGGCCCACCAGCACCGTCACCTGCGAAAGGCCGAGCCTCGGCAGCGCCGCGCCGGTGCGGCTGGTGCCGTAGAAGGGAATGAGCGACTGCGCGGGCGTGAGGCGGAACGGGTTCTTGTCGTTGAAGACGAGCCGCTCGAAGGTCTTGCCCGAGGTAGCGCCGGACGAAGACACCATGGCGGCGAGCCGGCTCGCGATGTTCAGCTGGCCGCCGCCGTTGTAGCGCATGTCGAGCACGAGGTCCTGGACGCCGTCCTGCCTGAACTGGTTGAACGCATCGATGAGTTGCGTCTCCGAGGTCGTGATGTGGTCGTTGAAGAGCAGGTAGCCCACGCGGCCGCTGCCGGTGTCGATGCTCTTCACGTTCTGCACCGGCGTGCGCGTGACGCTCGCGGCCGCCAGCGTCACGGTGCGCGTGGCGCTGCCTTCCTGCAGCTTGAAGGTGTGCGATTCGCCGACGGCAGTCGGCGAGATGCCGCGGTTGATGACGGTGGTGTTGGTGCCGTTGATCACGTCGATGCCGTCCACCTCGAGCACCTTGGCGCCACGCGCAATGCCGGCCGTTGCCGCGGGCGAGCCGGGTTCGGTGAACGCGATGCGCAGGTCGCGCGGACGCGAGTTGCGCACGAACGCGAACTCCATGCCGTAGCCCGGCGCCACGCCGTTCTGCGACAGCTGCCGGTAGCGCTCGGTGTCGTACACATAGTGAAAACGGTCCTTGGCGCGGCCCGAGGCGGTGAGGGCCGGGCTCTTGAGCACGCTGAAATACGCGACGGGCGTGGCGTAGTCGGCAGCCTTGAGCGTGGTCGGCACCTCGCCGTACCAGAGGTACGTTTCATCGATCCAGCCGCGCACCCAGCGCTTCTCGTCGGTCAGCGTGCCGGGCTTGTCGGGGTAGGCCGCGCCGGTGGCGGGATCGATTCCGCTGCGCGGCGCGGCGCACAGGCCCGACACGGTGGACGACGCAAGAATCGCGTCGTCGTCGCCGCCGCTGGCCGGCGGCGCGACCGTGGGCGGGGCGATGATCGGGAACCCGCCGCCCCCTCCTCCTCCGCCGCCTCCCCCGCCACCACAGCCGGCCATGGCGAGCGCCGTGCAAGCCAGCACGAATGCGGCCGTGGCCGATACGCCGGAACGCGGCTTCTCCCGCGCATTCGCATTGCCTGATTCCATCGATCCCTCCTCCGTCTCCGCCGCGGCGGACGGGTGTTCTTGCCTGCCGTGTGCCGGCGGATCTGTTCTTGGCTTTCTCCGCCTGACTGCTACTGCACGAAGCCTATGCCGCGAGATTCGCGCACCTCGGGCTTGATGCGATGCTCGGCCTCGAGCTGGTCGAGAAACTCGGCGGCCGAGAAATCGACTGCGAGGATGTCCGTCTGCCGCTTCACGGCCGCAAAATCGCCCGGGCACAGCTGGCGCAATTGCGCCAGGCGCGCCTTGATCTCTCCGGTGAGCAGCGCGGCATCGCCGGCCAGCGCCTCGGTCACGAACATGCGCTCGCGCTGCGTCGCGGTGAGCGGCATGAACTTGATCTTGAAAGTGAAGCGCCTGAGCGCCGCCTGGTCGAGCCGGTCGAGCAGGTTGGTGGTGCAGATGAAGACGCCGTCGAAGCGCTCCATGCCCTGCAGCATCTCGTTGACCTCGGTCACTTCATAGGTGCGCTGGGCGCCGCGGCGGTCCTGCAGGAAGCTGTCGGCCTCGTCGAGCAGCAGCACGGCTTTCTCTGCTTCGGCTTCCTTGAACATGGCGGCCATGTTCTGCTCGGTTTCGCCGACATACTTGCTCATCAGGTCGCTGGCTTGCTTGATGATGAGCGGCCGGCCGATGGCCTTGGCGATGTGCTCGGCCAGCGCGGTCTTGCCGGTGCCGGGCGCGCCGTAGAAGCACAGCGTGCCGTGGCCGCGCGCCTTCAGCGCCGCCACCACCCGCGGAATCTCGAAGCGGGTCTCGACGTTGAGCATGTCAAGGTCGTAGGTGGTCACGCTGCGCCGCTCGCCAAGGCCGGTGTCCAGCGTGCCGAGTGCGAGGTCGGCGTTCTTCAACTGCCGCTCGATCAGCGTTTCCATCGAGGCGCCGTCGGTCTGCGCCAGGCCGGCAAAGCGCACCGCAGTGCGGATCTGCGCGGGCGTGAGCCCCTTGCGCTCGGCCAGCTTGGCGGTGAAGGCCTCGGACACGGCAATGCCGTCGAGCGATTTCTTGATCAGCTGCTCGCGTGCGCCGGGCGGCGGCGACTTGAGTTCGAGATGATAGGCAAAGCGGCGCCGGAACGCCGGGTCGATCTGCTCGATGCGGTTGGTCACCCAGAGCGTGGGCACGGGATTGGCCTCGAGGATCTGGTTGACCCAGGCCTTGCCGCTCACACTGCCACTGGTGGGCGCCGGAATCTGCTCGGCGCGCGCCATGAATTGCGCGGCTTCGGTGCTGATGGGCGGGAACACGTCTTCCACCTCATCGAACAGCAGCGCGGCCTGCGCACTGCCCTTGAGGAACACCTGCGCGATCTGCAGCGATCGGTAGCGGTCGCGGCCGCTCAGCGAGTTGCCGTCGCGGTCTGCATATTCGACCTCGAACAGCTCGAGCCCCGCGGCCTGCGCCACCACCTTGGCGAGCTCGGTCTTGCCGGTGCCGGGCGGTCCGTAGAGCAGCACGTTGACGCCGGGCTCCTTGCGCGCCACTGCCGCGCGCAGCAGCGTGACGAGCATCTGCGCGTCCTCTTCCACAAAGGAAAAGTCCTGCTTGGTGAGCGCGCTCTTGGCTGAAGGCCGCGTGAACACGGCCATCAGCTCGTTGTGGTCGCGGTATTCGCGCATCAGCACCGGCGGCAGCTTTTCGCTGACCTTCATGAGGTCGGCCAGGTCGGTGATGTTGTGCTCGGAAATCAGGTTCTCGACCAGCCCGATGCGCTCCAGCCGCGAGCCCGCGCGCAGCGCCTCGCCCACCTCGCTCGCGTTGACGCCCGCGATGTCAGCTATAGCGGCATAGGCTTCGGGCGCGTTGTTGACCTTGAACTCGACCAGGAGCGAACGCAGGTCGCGCTGGTAGCGCGCGAGCGTGCCGTAGAGCAGCAGCGCGCGCTCGGCCTTGTTGAGCTGCAGCAAGCCCGCGAGCGCATCGATGTTCTTCTCGACCAGCGTCGACTGCTTGCGCAGCGCATGCGTGAGCCAGTCGCGCGTGACGGCCAGCACAGAGAGCAGGTCCTTGGGCTGGTCCTTGGCGTATTCGTCAAGATAGAAGAAGAGCGTGCCTTCCTCATACGGGCCGCGCCACACGCCATGGCGCTCCAGCAGCGTACGCCCGTCGAAATTCTCGACCCCCTTCCAGACCTCGTTGCCCGCGCAGCGCCGGCCGAGAAACTCTCGCAAGCGGTGCAGCACCGCGGCGGGCCACACCAGGTGGCGCCCGGTCAGCGAGAGCAGGCCGTTGATGTCGCGGCGCACGTTGAAGCGCGGTCCCTGCTTGGCGGCCAGCGTGAGCACGAAGTGCGAGCACATCAGCTCGAGCACCGGCGCACCCTTGAGTCCGGGCGACGGCAAGGCCTGCCCGCGCACCGCAGCAGCCACGACATCGACACCCGCACGCTTGACCATCAGACAACCTCCAGACGAGGGAATTCCTGGGGCGACCATAACGCAGACTTTTGCCTTCGGGAAGACGCTGGAACGGTAAAAACCCTGATGGTGCGATTCCAGCCACAATGCCCGCCATGGTCGGAATCGAAGAAATCCGGCGCGCCGCGGCGCGCCTGCAGGGTCAGGTGCTCAACACGCCATGCGTCGAATCGCGCACGCTCTCGGAAATCGTGGGCGCGCAGGTGTTCCTGAAATTCGAGAACCTGCAGTTCACCTCCTCATTCAAGGAACGCGGGGCGTGCAACAAATTGGTCGATATTTCGGAGAACGGACCGCAGGGCGACGGAAAGGAAACCACGCGGGGCGTGGTGGCCATGTCGGCCGGCAACCATGCCCAGGGTGTGGCCTATCACGCGCAGCGGCTGGGCTTGCGCGCCCTCATCGTGATGCCGCGCTTCACGCCCGGCGTGAAGATCGAGCGCACGCGCGGCTTTGGCGCCGAGGTGGTGCTGCATGGCGACACGCTCGACGCGGCGCGCGCCCATGCGTTTGAGTTGGCCGAGCGAGAAGGCCTCACCTTCGTCCACCCCTACGATGACGAGGCCATCATCGCGGGCCAGGGCACGGTCGCGCTCGAAATGCTCGATGCGGTGCCTGATCTGGACATGCTGGTGGTGTCGGTCGGTGGCGGCGGGCTGATTGCGGGCATGGCCATCGCCGCGCGCGACCGCAAGCCCGGCATCGAGATCGTGGGCGTACAGACCACGCGCTTTCCGGGCATGGTCAACGCCGTCAAGGGCACCCAGCACCTGCAGGGCAAGAGCACCATCGCCGAAGGCATCGCGGTCGGCACGCCGGGCGTGCTGACGCGGGAAATCATCGCCAAACACGTGGACGATCTGCTGCTGGTCGACGAAGGCGACATCGAACAGGGCGTGCTGATGCTGCTCGAAATCGAGAAGACGCTGGTCGAAGGCGCCGGCGCGGCCGGCCTGGCGGCGCTGATCCGGCATCCGGAACGCTTCAAGGGCAAGCGCGTGGGGCTGGTGCTTTCGGGCGGCAACATCGATCCGCTGCTCCTGGCGGCGATCATCGAACGCGGCATGGTGCGGGCCGGCCGGCTGGCCCGCGTGAGGGTGAGTGCGCGTGACGTTCCGGGCTCATTGGCCCAGATCACGGCCACTGTGGCGGAAGCGGGCGCTAACGTCGATGAGGTGCACCATCAGCGTGCATTCACCATGCTGGCGGCGCAGAACGTCGACATCGAGCTGGTATTGCAGACCCGCGGACGGGCCCACCTGGCCAGCGTGCTGGGCGCGCTGCACGACGCGGGCTTCGAGGCCGAAGAGCAGCACTGAGGGGGTTGGCAACCCCCTAGACCGGTCGGGCGGGCCCGACCCGTAAAATGCCCCCCAGTTTTTGAATTTGAGTATTCGAGGTAATCAATGTCCAACCCCACTCCCGTCGAGCCCCACCACGCCGCCGCCGTTGAAAAAGACGCCGTCGAATCGGTCGTGCACCTGATGCCGCTCGTGCTGCCGCTGGCTGGCGGCGTGCTGATGCTGCTGCTCGCGTCCATCGCTGTCTATTTGGCCTGACAGCCAATCGCGTCATCGTCCGCGGGTTTTGCGGCCCGCGTTGACGCAGTCTCCCGAAGCCGAAACGTTTTCTCAAACGGACCTCCGCGCCACAGCAGGCGCGGCGCCCCGTTCGGAAAGACGATTTTTCAACTTAGGAGATTTCCGATGAACGCACCCACGATGCAGGGACTCGCCATTCAGGCACCCTCATACGTCAAGAACGCAAAACTGGTGGCCTGGGTGGCCGACATGGCCGCGCTCTGCAAACCCGAGTCCATCTACTGGTGCGACGGAAGCCAGGAAGAGTACGACCGCCTGTGCCAAAAGCTGGTCGACGCGGGCACCTTCAAGAAGCTCAATCCGGCCAAGCGCCCCAACTCGTTCCTCGCGGCATCCGACCCGAGCGACGTGGCGCGCGTCGAAGACCGCACCTTCATCTGCTCCCAGAAGAAAGAAGACGCCGGCCCCACCAACAACTGGATGGCCCCGGCCGAGATGCGTGCCACGCTGCAGCCTCTCTTCGACGGCTGCATGAAGGGCCGCACGATGTACGTGGTGCCCTTCAGCATGGGCCCGCTCGGCTCGCCCATCGCGCACATCGGCATCGAGCTTTCCGACAGTGCCTACGTGGCGGTCAACATGAAGATCATGACCCGCATGGGCAAGGACGTGTACGAGGTGCTCGGCACCGACGGCGAGTTCGTGCCCTGCGTGCACACCGTGGGCGCTCCGCTGGAGCCGGGCCAGAAGGATGTGTCCTGGCCCTGCAACAAGACGAAGTACATCGTCCACTATCCCGAGACGCGCGAAATCTGGAGCTACGGCTCGGGCTACGGCGGCAATGCGCTGCTGGGCAAGAAGTGCTTTGCGCTGCGCATCGCCTCCACCATGGGCCGCGACGAAGGCTGGCTGGCCGAGCACATGCTGATCTTGGGCGTCACCTCGCCCGAGGGCAAGAAGTACCACGTGGCGGCCGCGTTCCCGTCGGCCTGCGGCAAGACCAACTTCTCGATGCTGGTGCCCCCGGCCGGCTTCGACGGCTGGGAAGTCACCACCATCGGCGACGACATCGCGTGGATCAAGCCCGGCAAGGATGGCCGCATGTACGCCATCAACCCCGAGGCGGGCTACTTCGGCGTGGCCCCCGGCACCAATCTCAAGACCAACCCCAACTGCCTGAAGAGCCTTGACCGCGACGTGATCTTCACCAACGTGGCGCTCACCGACGACGGCGACGTGTGGTGGGAAGGCCTGGAAGACGACGTGCCCGGCAAGAAGCTGCCCGAGCACCTGATCGACTGGCAGGGCAAGGACTGGACGCCGCAGATCGCCAAGGAAACCGGCGCCAAGGCCGCGCACCCGAACTCGCGCTTCACCGTGGCCGCCACCAACAACCCGGCGCTCGACCCCGCCTGGGACGATCCGGCCGGCGTGCCGATCGACGCTTTCATCTTCGGCGGCCGCCGCTCGACCACGGTGCCGCTGGTGACCGAAGGCCGCAACTGGACCGAAGGCGTCTACATGGCCGCCACCATGGGCTCCGAAACCACCGCTGCCATCGTCGGCCAGGTGGGCGTGGTGCGCCGCGATCCGTTCGCCATGCTGGCCTTCATGGGCTACAACATGAGCGACTACTTCCAGCATTGGCTCGACCTGGGCAAGAAGCTCGAAGCCTCGGGCGCCAAGCAGCCGAAGATCTACACCACCAACTGGTTCCGCAAGGGTCCGGACGGCAAGTTCGTGTGGCCCGGCTACGGCGAGAACATGCGCGTGCTCAAGTGGATCATCGACCGCATCGAAGGCAAGGCGGAGGGCGTGGACCACGTCTTCGGCGTGAGCCCGCGCTACGAAGACCTCAACTGGACCGGCCTGGACTTCAGCGCCGAGCAGTTCGCCACCGTCACCAGCATCGACAAGGCCGCCTGGGAGGCCGAGCTGAAGCTGCATACCGAGCTGTTCCAGCAACTGGCGCACCACCTGCCGAAGGAACTGCCGGCAACCAAGGCTGCGATCGAACAGCGCCTGGCGGCCTGACGCCAAGCCTTGTGCGGCCGCCGGGCCGCAGCAACGAAAAAGCCGCCCACGAGGGCGGCTTTTTCATGACTCGGCCGGAGAATCGACTGGGTCGATCAGTAGTAGCGCGAGCTGTTCATGCGGCGCATGGCTTCATAGAGCGTCGGCATGCGGGCGTCGTTGGCACGTGCGGCCTGGCGGGCCAGCGCGTCGACCTTGGCGACGGCGGCGGTGGAGGCCTTGCCTTCCGACTGCTGGCGCCAGACGGCGGCCTGCAGTTCCTGCATCACGCGCGGGTCGCTGTGCGCGGTAGCCAGAAAGCGCTCGTCGGCGCGGGCGGCGGCGCGGCGCTGGGCGGCTGCACTCAAAACGCCGGCCACCTTGGCGGCCGCATTGCGCACCGAGCCGGCAAACAGCGCGGCAATGCCGAAAACGGCGCCGCAGAGCACAGCCCATGCGGCTAGCAGAGCGCCTTCGTCCCAGTTAGAAACGAGCGTGTCGGCGACCACCAGCACCGCGGAGGCCACGGCGACGATCAGCAGGACAATCAGCGGACGCGAGCCGTTCGCGCCGGCGCGGGCGGCCCTGATCTGGCCGAACAGCACTTCGGCGCGCTGGACGCCAGGGTGCACAGTGGGTTGGTCTACGTGGACGAAGCTGGTCATGATGAATCCCTCCAGGGATGAATGGCTGAGTGCCGATGGAGAGATATTAGGGTTTGCCCTAGTGTTTATCCACTTTATCTTTCTGATGTTTATCATTCATACCGCTGATGGACGTCAACTTTCGCACCTTCGATCTCAACCTGCTCCGCGTCTTCGACGAGGTCATGGCGGAGCGCAACCTCACGCGCGCCGCGCGCAACCTTTCGATCACCCAGCCGGCGGTGAGCAACGCGTTGCGGCGCCTGCGCGAAGTGCTGGGCGACGAACTGGTGAGCCGCTCGGGCGCGGGCGTCGAGCCCACGCCGCGCGCGCTGGCGCTCTGGCCCACCGTGCGCGATGCGCTCAGGCAACTGCAGCACACGCTGGCGCCTGGCGAGTTCGATGCCGCCACGGCAGACACCACCTTCCTCCTGGCCATGGCCGATGCGACGGCCGCCGAGCTCATTCCGGGGCTGGTGAAAATCGTGGAGAAGGAAGCGCCCGCTATCTCGCTGCGCGTTCTGCCGCTTACAACCCGCGATCCGCGGCGCATGCTGGAGCAGGAAGAAGTCGACATGGCGATCGGCTACTTTCCAGCCGTGATTGCCAGCCTGGCGGCGCGCGGGCAGTCGGGTGTGGGGGTGCCGTTCGAAACCCAGCGGCTCTATCGGGGCGAGTATGTGTGCGTGATGCGGCGCGGCCATCCGCTCGCCGAGGCGCCCCTGACGCTCGACGACTATTGCGCCGCGCGGCACCTGTTGGTGAGCTTTTCGGGGCGGCCGTATGGCTTTATCGACCAGACGCTGGGCGCCATGGGGCGCGAGCGGCGCATCGTGGTGACGGTGAACCAGTTCTTCACGGCAGGCCGGGTGGTCGCAAACTCCGACCTGCTCACGGTGCTGCCGCGGCATTTCGTCACCGTGACCGGCATCGACGACCAGCTGGTGCTGCGCGACCTGCCCTTCGACCAGCCGATGGTGCACGTGGATGCGATCTGGCACCGGCGCGCGCAGCATGGGCACGCGCACGAATGGCTGCGCACCGCGCTGCTGCGCTCGGCCGCGTCGGCTTTCGCGGATCCGGCCCTCGGGCAGAAATTGCCCGGCGGACGCGGATTGGCTTAGCGGACGACCGAGAGCCAGGCCGATGCCGCCGCGCGCAGTTCCTGCGCGTGGTGGGCATCGAGGCCGGCGCGGACGTCGGCGGATTCCATCAGCGCCGCGGCATGGCTGGCCGGGTTGCTGTCATTGGAAGAACGGAAAAAACGGGCCACTTGGGCAATGAGGCTGAACATGACAGTGCGCTGCTCTTGGCTGCGCTGGAGTGGTTGATGTCCTAAGAATAGGGGTTATCCCTAATATTGAAAGCCCCACCTCATGCGCTTTATGCATGGGCTGATTCCTCTAGACTGATCGCCGATGAAGCTTCAACTGCTCTCAGACCTGCACCTGGAGTCCCATCCGCGGTTCCAGGCCGAGCCCGCGCCCGGGGCCGACATGCTGGTGCTGGCGGGCGACATCGGCTCCTACCAGCAGGGCTCCCGCCTGACAGAGACCGATTTCGGCCTTGGCCGCTTTTCGCCCCGCCACGGCTGGCCTGTGCCCGTGATGTATGTGCCGGGCAACCATGAATACGACAACGCCGATTTCGACCAGACCCACGAGCGCCTGCGCGCGCTCTGCCAGGAGCTCGACATCCTTTGGCTCGAGCGGGAGACGACGGTCATCGAAGGCATCCGCTTCATCGGCACCACCCTCTGGGCCGACTTCGACGCGCTGGTGACGCCCACCGACGGCCTGGCGGACGCGCTCAAGAAGCGCGGCAAAGCCATGCGGGCGGCCGATTTCTACCTTGAAAAAGCCGCCACGGTGCGCCACGGCCAGCCCTTCATGGCCGGCGCCATGCGTGAACAGGGCCTGGCATGCCAAGCCTGGCTCGACGCCGCGCTGGCCGAGCCGTTCGACGGCACCACCGTGGCCATCACGCATTTCGCGCCCAGCCTCGCCAGTGCCGATCCGCGCTATGGCCTCACGCCGGGCACCGCCGGTTTCTGCAATTCACTCGACGCACTGCTGCCCCGCGCGCGGCTGTGGCTGCACGGCCACCTGCACTGCGCCTTCGACTACGTGAAGGACGGCTGCCGCGTGGTGGCCAACCCGCTCGGCTATCGGAGCAAGGGCGAACAGGAAGGCTTTCGCCCGGACCTGCTGATCGAAGTGCGCTGAAACCGCGGCTAGAGCAGGTCTTCGCCCACGATGGGCAGCAGCAGCCAGTTCTTGAAGCGCAGCCAGAGAAACTCCCCGGGCTCGTCCTCATGGACGATGTCCCCGCCGGCATCGTCGTACTCAAGCCATTGCACCCGGCGTCCGTTGGGTGCGAGCCGCAGCCGGTAGCCCAGGCTCACGCGCGCTCCGCTCAGGAGCTTCTCGTAGTCGGCCACCAGTTCCGGACTGTCGATCACGAGGCCCATCTCGGTGTTGACCGCGGCGGAGCGGCGATCCAGGTTCATCGAGCCGATGAAGAATCGATCCTCGTCGATTACCGCGATCTTGGCGTGCAGGCGGCTGATCGACTGGCCGAAGTCGCCGAAGTGAGACGAGCGCCGGGTGAGCATCGGCGCGATCTCGTAGATGTTGACGCCGATCTTCAGCATGTCGGCGCGGTAGCGTTCGTAGCCCGCGTAGGCCAGCGGTTCGTCGGTGGCGCCCAGCGAATTGGTCACCACGGTGATCTTCCCGCCGCGGTCGATGGCCGCCTTCATCATGGCCATGCCGGGCGGGCCCGGAATGAAGTACGGCGAGGCGATCTTGACCTCGCGCTTGCCCGAATTGATGACGCCCAGTGCCCCCTCGTTCACGCTGCCCGCATAGGCTGCTCCCGGCGCGCGCGTGATCTTTGCGGGGTCGTCCACGAACAGCGTGAACGGCGCCCAGTGAAGATCGACCTTGCCGGTGGTGAGCTGCTCACCCACGGGCGACCTGTCCATCACGTCGCGCGGGCGGATAGGCACGTCGGGCTGCGCAGCGCTGGAAATGGCGTCGAAGCGCTTCTGCGCCTCTTCCGCCGTCATGCGCAGCGGCGCGATCCGCTCGATGGGCCAGGCATGCTCGCTGTTCCAGTAGCGGTCGAAGCCTTCTGACATCCGGCGCACCACCGGGCCGCTGGAAAGCACGTCCATGTCGATGAAGTTGGCCGCCGTGCCGCGCATGAAGTATTCGTTCGCGATGTTGCGGCCGCCCGAGACGGCAAAGCTGTTGTCGGCCACCAGCAGCTTGTTGTGCATGCGGTGGTTGATGCGGCCGAAATCCGCCACCGAGAACAGGAGCCGCAACGCGAGCGAGCCGGCGCGCGAGGGCAGCGGGTTGAACAGCCGCACCTCGACGTTCGGAAAGGCCGAGAGCGTACCGAACACCTCGTCCTCGCCGGTCGTGTAGAGGTCGTCCACCAGGAGGCGCACCCGGACGCCGCGCGCCGCCGCATCGCGCAGTTCGCGCAGCAGCAGCAGGCCGACGTCGTCGTTCTGGATCAGGTAGTACTGCACGTCGAGCGACTTCTCGGCGTTCCGCGCGAGCGAAATGCGGGCATCGAAGGCGAAGGCCGCCTCCGGCAGCAGGCGAAAGCCCGACAGCGGCGCCGCCCCGTCGGCCGGGCCCGCCCGCGCCAGTTGGCCGAGCGCGGTGTCGGCCACGTCGGTGATGGCCGCGGTCGGCGCACGCGGCGGCTGGGGCGGCAGGCCCACGCAGCCCGCCAGCCATGCCGAGGCCACGGCGACCCATGCCAGGGCCGCGAGCCTGCGAATAAGGAAAGAGGCTGCCATGGGCCGCACTGTAGCCCGAGGCGGCCGCGAGCGGAGCCCTATGATCGCGCTCACAAAAAGGGAAAGAACACGCGTGCTCAACGGCTTGTGGCTGGGTTTCTTCGGAATGGCGATGCTGGCCGCGCTCGAGCGCTGGCTCGTGGGCGGCGACCCGGCCGTCTTTGCGGCGATCGTCGAAAGCCTCTTTGCCATGGCGCGGCTCGCGGTCGAGGTGATGGTGCTGCTGTTCGGTACGCTCACGCTGTGGCTCGGCTTTCTGCGCATCGCCGAGGCGGCGGGGCTGGTCGGCTGGCTCGCGCGGCTGCTCGGCCCTCTTTTCAGGCGACTGATGCCGGGGGTGCCCGCCGGGCATCCGGCGCTCGGGCTCATCACGATGAACTTTGCGGCCAACGCGCTCGGGCTGGACAACGCGGCCACGCCCATCGGCCTCAAGGCCATGCGCGAATTGCAGCGGCTGAATCCCGACCCGGTCACGGCGACCAACGCGCAGATCCTGTTCCTGGTGCTCAACGCCTCGTCGCTCACGCTGTTGCCGGTGACCATCTTCATGTACCGCGCGCAGCAGGGCGCGAGCGATCCGACGATGGTCTTCCTGCCGATCCTGCTGGCGACCAGCGCATCGACGCTGGTGGGCCTGCTCTCGGTGGCTGTGGCGCAGCGCCTGCGGCTGTGGGACCCGGTGGTGCTGGCCTACCTGGTGCCCGGCGCGCTGCTGCTTGGCGGCTTCATGGCGCTGCTGGGCACCTTGTCGGCGGCGGCGATCGCGTCGCTCTCCTCGCTCATGGGCAACCTGGCGCTGTTCGGCGTGATCATCGCGTTCCTCCTGGCCGGTGCGATCCGGCGCATCAAGGTCTACGAATGCTTCATCGAGGGCGCGAAGGAAGGCTTCGACATCGCGAAGAACCTGCTGCCCTACCTCGTTGCCATGCTGTGCGCGGTGGGCGTGCTGCGCGCCTCGGGCGCGCTCGACTTCGTGCTCGGCGGGCTGCGCTGGCTGGTCGACATGGGCGGGTGGGATTCGCGTTTTGTCGACGCCATGCCGACCGCACTGGTCAAGCCCTTCTCGGGCAGCGCGGCGCGCGCGATGCTGATCGAGACCATGAAGACCCAGGGCGTGGACAGCTTTCCCTCGCTGGTAGCCGCCACCATCCAGGGCAGCACCGAAACCACTTTCTATGTGCTGGCCGTGTACTTCGGCGCGGTCGGCATCCAGCGCGCGCGGCACGCCGTGGCCTGCGCGCTCGCGGCCGAGTTGGCGGGCGTGGTTGCGGCCGTCGCGGTCTGCTACTGGTTCTTCGGTTGAGCCGCGCCGCGCGCAAGCTGCCGGTTTAAGCTCGGAGGCCTATGAAGAAAAGCTCCTCCGCCTCCAGGCCGCATGCCGGATCGCGCGCCGTGCCGGCGGCGCCCGGCGACGATGCGCCAGCGCCCGACGCGGAGGCCAAGCGCTCGACCTATCACCACGGCAACCTGCGCGATGCGCTGGTGATGCGCGGCATCGAGATCCTCGATGCGCAGGGCCTGGCCGCGCTGAGCTTGCGCCAGGCGGCGCGCGACGTGGGCGTGTCGCAGACCGCGCCGCTGCATCACTTCGAAGGCAAGTCGGGCTTTCTCGCGGCCATTGCGGCGCAGGGCTTTCGCATGATGTTCGAGCAGCGCATCCGCGCGCTGCGCAGCCTCAGCGATCCGCGCGAACGGCTGCTCAGCGTGATGCTCGCGCACCTGCAGTTCTCGATCGAGCGGCCCGCGTTGTTCCAGCTGATGTACGGCCCGGCCATTCCGCAGAAGCTGCAGTTCCCCGACCTTGAGCAGGCCGCCACGCGCTCCTACGGCATCCTGGAAACCTGCGTGGGCGACTACCTGAGCCACCGCAACGTGCCGCTCGCCCGGGTGCGCCCCGCGGCGCTGGCCGCATGGACCGCCTGCCACGGCCTGGCCACCGTGATGGTGGACCGCCAGAACGCCTGGGACATCGTCGGCAAGGACCCGATGAAGATCGGGCACGACGTGTTCTCGATCTTCATCGCGGGGCTGGACCACCAGCCAGCGGCAACCTAGTGTCCTGTCCCAGTAATTCGCCCGCAGAGCCGAGCGAGTTTTTCGAGGATTGAATCGGCGGTGGCGGTCCAGGTGAACGGCTTGCAGTTTTCGTTGTATTGGCTGACGAAGCCATCGATCTTG